>OGLB01000099.1_pt1 | contig 55097 bp, 95 predicted proteins | sample 1572551 | NCBI WGS metagenome assembly OGLB01 (sample SAMEA2582003, study PRJEB24529) | metagenome | biome: Human gut stool | place: China | collected 2011
AAGCAGTCGAACATATGTTTGTTTAACCCCCTCCGCCCTTATCTGTGTAATTGTGTCTATTCTATGCCATATTCTCAAACAATTAACACAATTCACACTATATCTGTACCATAACGCCGATAAACCTTAATTTATCAGCGTTATATAAACACTTATCGCTCATAAACCCAGTATTTAAGCGGTTTACAAGATGTTTAAATTGTGTCTGAATTGTTTATAGTGTTTATATGCTGCTTATCTGTTAATTGTGTATTGTTTTGGCTCAATTGTGGCAGATCTGATGCGGTCTTAATGACTTTCGCGGTGCTTTCTCTGCTAACACCGGGAAGATTCCATACAAAGTGTCGGTTAAGTATTGCAAGGATGCCAACAGGGTTTTTGTTGCCGGTTGCGAGCTTATTCGACAAACTTTCTTCACGAAAAATGCGCAGTTTTTGCACGATATCGAAGCCTTTTGTACTTAGTTTCCTTTCATTTGCTCCCCAATCCATTAATGTATCGTAATTAATACCAGTTAATAAACTATATCCCATTATACTACATTCTTTATCATATACAGCACATAAATAATAATATATATATAATATATACTCTAATTTATCATAATCATACATATAAAAATTACTATCCATAATACAATTAGTATTATTTTTATTAATATTCTTATTTAATTTTAATATACTTTTATCACTAAAAACATATTTATTTATATACATCAGAGCGGCGTTCCATCTGCTCTGTGGTTCTTTGGTCATATCTTCAATGTTGTGGTCTTCACAGAACTGTGATAAATACAGCTCTATGTCATTCTGAAATACTTCGGGCGTGTCTGGCGTTTCCTTTACTTTCTCCATGCATTCCCCTTTCTGCTGAAACTTATCCAGCTTATTATAATATATACTAATAACATAAAAATAACCCGATAACTATTATATAATTATCGGGCGTAAATCTTATATATTTAATTATTAAAATAATATAGCATAAATATATTATAAAGTCAATTTTATTTTTTGACTTGACATAATGTAAAAATCTGTTTATTATGTTAAGCATAAACAGTAACAAAAAATGTATTGAAATATGCTATTTTGTATTTTTAAACAACAACATTGGATGTATTGAAATATGTTTTTTTGCATTTCTTAAATAGTAACGCACGGCGTAGAAAAAAGAGGACTTAAAGCCCTCTTTTTTATTTGCTTTGTATTCTATTTATCTGAATACTGTGGGAAATCCCCAAGTGCCGTGTATATTTTCGTAATATACTTCTTTGCCATCTTTGTACACACATTTAATGTGATTATTAACATCCTCAAATACTTCTTTCAAACCGTCCAGATTAACACCATCAAGCCAACTTTCAGATACCTTTTTCCAATCGTTACCGTTAAAATAATCAAATTTTTGTTCGATTATCTCCCATTTGCTGCCGTTCTGAAATTCATCAGAATATTTGTTTAACACATCCGCCAGCTCCTGGAGGCTCTTGACTTCCTTAATACCTTTCTTGTACTCTTCCCATTTCTTAAGGTATTCGGTGAAGTTGTCGCCGGTATAATCTTCTTCTGTCATCTCCGTTTCTGGATAATAATACTTCTTAGCTTCTTCTAAACTCTCAAATTCAACCTCTTTGTCAAAATCATTTACTAATTTCATGTCGTCCACCTTTTAACCTTTCTTATTCTTCTATTCTTTCCCAGTATGCTCTTATTATTTCGATTTCCTGTTCATCGTTAAGCTCTCCGCTTAAATTACACAAAATTGTATAATTAATCAAATCAACCTGTTCATCATCTTTATCAAAAAGATAAAAATGCTCATCTATTATCTTTTCGGCTTCTGTACTGTAACAAGGGCTTTCGTCGCTCCCCTGTGCTACATACCCAGCACTTAATAAAAGTGCTTTTCCATCTTCGTAGCTCATTTTCTCGAGCTTGTCAATGCTTATTGTTTTCATCCTTTCCACCTTTCAGCCTTGCGGCTGTCCTTTCTTAATTTGTACAATTATAATATCACATTTTTATAACTTTTACAAGTGATATTTAAAAATATTTTATAATTTCTTTTTTAGTTCTCTTTCTTCCTCTGTCTCTTCATATATAAAGAGGTCTTTCGGCTGCATATCCAGAATCAAGCAAAGATTGTTTATACTTTTAGCGTTTATATTCGTATCTTCGTTCTTTATCTTCTTTAATGTGTCTTGGCTCAATAATCCGCTTGTTTTAGCTTTGTATGTGTTAAATCCGGCACGCTCTAGAGCGTCGCCGACATTAAAGCGATATTTAAGCATTGTAATAGCTCCTTTCTATATTGTTTTATTCATTTCTTATAATAATATAGTAGGTTCTAAAAGTCAATAAAAATATTTCTTAAAAAAGTTATAAAAATACTTGCATATTTCTTTTTAAAGTGATATTATAATCTTGCAAATAAAAAAGGCGGTTGCAATCCTACCAAGACAAACAACCGCCACCAATCAAAAAAGAAAGGTAGCTATATTATAGCACAGGTAAAAGAAAATGAGAAGAACAAACAGCGAGGAAGTTAAGGCAGCGGTTAGAAACTATTTAACAGAAGTTGCACAGGGTGAAGAGCTTAACACAATTAAGGACATCAAGGATAAGTTCGCAAATGAGTACGGATGGGCAGTTGCAAGACTTGGAGAGCGTAACGCTTGTATAGAATGGCTTAGAGGTTTAGGCGTTGGCGTTGATTATAGCTATTACGATATTATCCAGCTTATGGCTGAATGGTTAGACGAAAGCACAGAGGAAGCCGAAAAATGGCTTGATAAACGCGGTGATGGTCTCTACTGGGATTTATTAGCAAGGGAAATTTTAGCAAGCAAATAATTAGCAAGGTTGGCACGCTTCCGGGGGTTCGATTCCTCCGGCTTGCTTTTACCCGGATACCGGGAAATTTTGAAAATATGGAGGTCTGCGATATGACAATATATGAAAAATTAGACACTTTAACAGCCGGAGAAATCCGCGGAAATTTAGAAAAATTTACATTCATTTATGGAACAAAGGCAGCTGAAATTTTGGAGCTCGAAAAAATAGCGGATTTTTCTTTTTGGGATAATGGGCGGAGCGTAATTATATACACAAGTTCGCAGGCTGTTTTTGATTGTAACTATGATATTTTTTATGGCTTAAAAAGGCTTACAACTTGTTATAATAAAAGCGGTCTATTTTATGAATTTAATAATTAATAACTTAATCAAGGGCGTATATTCTGCGCCCTTTTTGGCGTTTCTTGGGGCTTTGCGTGGGTTCGATTCCTGCGGATGCATTAGCGTATTTATATGCTTTTCTTTGCGTACCTTGAAAAATTAATATAATAATGCTATGCTTATGTATAAGGCTTTTGCGCCTTTTAGGTGTACAAGTGTACCCAATTGGGGCAGCGTGCGTTCTGGTATATCTTCCAGATTTAGCAACAGCTTCTACAACTTTCAAGGGCATATTATACCCATTTTGTACAACACATTTAAAAGCGTTTTAAGGCTGTTTTGCTTTGTAGGCTTATAAGTCTACACCGACACAATAAAACCGCCGTACAGGGCAAATCACAAAGCCACAAAGTCAAAATAAACACGAACCACAGCCGGTCAAGTTTATATAATGCACTTTAATCTATTAAAGTTTTTCATCAATTTTTCAGGGCAAATCTGAACAAAATCGGGAGCAAAAATTGAAATTCTGTGTAACCGATTTTTGGATTCCAAAATTACATATGACGGGGGTATCAAAATTTTCACATTATATTTTTGTGGAAAATTTTTTCAATTTTTAAAGTATAATTTGAACGAAATTTGAACCAAATTTTGAAAATTGCCAAAATCGAAATTGCGAATATAAAAGAAAGACCCACGGAGGTAGCAAAAAAGTTGCATTATATTCCGTGGGGTTTAAATTAATCTATAAAAATAATCGGTTTATCATCATCAAAAAGATTGCTAACAACTTCCTGTCCTTTATCTACTAAGTAACAAGAAACTTTCTGGAATCGCCTAAAACCTTTGATAATTTCATATTTATTATTAATTCTATATATAGTTCCTGCAAAATTGCCTTTATTAACAGGAATATAAGATTGTGTATCTAATGGAGCTGATATGGGTTTGTCAAGCTCCTTAAGTTCTACAATATCTACTGCTTCAATCTTGCATAAATCACCATATTCACCCAATGATGGATATACTGGTGGGTTTAGTAACGCATGGTATATATCATCTATGTCACTATCATCAGCTTTGATGTATATAGTTGTATATAAATCAACTAGCATTAGATGATATTTAACTGTACTAACCCAGCCGGCGTGGCTTCCGTCTGCATGATCTGTTATAATATCCCAACGATTAAGCATTTCATCGCTAACTTTGTTAAAACGCTTACCACCGTGCCATTCTTTCTGTGTTTTAGTGTTGTAAACACCTTTGCCAGTAACAAAATAATCTAATTTATGATACTTTTTCCATTGACACATTGAATGAATAAATCCGTTAACTGTGCTAAATGGTGGCAGGGGGTAACAATCTGCGCCTCTTGGAGCTGATGGATTATTAAACCTAGCCATTTCTTGATACATTTTTAACCTAATAACTCTCATAACAAAACCTCCAAAATAAAATAAGTTGCACCTATACAAAAAAATGTATCAATGCAACTTTCCACTATGGTTCTATTAAGGTAAAATGATATAATAATTATCTATTGTTTACATCTATTAAATAATAGCATTTTTAGGCATTGCTGTCAATACAGCAGCTTTCTGTATAAATCAATGCTTTACTTGCATACCGGCATTGACTAAGCTCATATATCAATAATTCTTTTGTCATAGTCGGATTAGTCCTTTGAATTATTTCCAATAGCTCATCAATACTCATCATCCCACTCTCCTAACTGCTCCAAGCACCATATCAACAATCTCAAATACTTCATCTCCATAAGTTGCCACAAAATCACATAAAATTTCTTCTGTTTCAATCGGTAAATAAATATCATACGACATACAGACAGCGTGGCATACTTCGTGTATCAGCACTTTGCGTTGCATAAATCCCTGTAGTTTGTCTGACAGATATATTGTATGCGTGTTTCTGTCAGTTACACCAAAGCTAATTGTGTTGTCTGACCGCCTTAATTCGCTTGAATTTGAATTTTTATATTGTATGTGCCAGATTGTATCATTGATTATAAAAAACATCTGTATGCCTCCTTTCTGAATAAAACAGGCTATGAATATTGCTACTCATAGCCTTTAAAATCAAATCTTAGATACAAGAGTGCTTAACTTTGTTCTAAGTAAGTTTTTCTCTTCTGCTGTCATGTCAGCAACCATATCTGTAATGTCGCTTGCGAGTTCTTTAGTGTAGCTGTCAAGTGACTTCATCTTATGTTCCTTGTCCTCTGGTGTATTAGCTTTGTGCATTTCTTTAGTTTCTGTGTACATTCTCTTTGCCCTGTCATAGCCACTTTCAGCGGTATGCGTACTTGCAGGCTCTGTATAGTACATTCTGCCATATTCCCTATCCATATCACGTTCCGGGTACATATGGTAATAAGGTGGTTCTTCGTATCCTCTTCTGCCTACATAAGTGCCCTTTCCTTTGGGGGCGTATCTGCCAGTAGTTTTGTATCTGTATTCATCATAGTATCTTCTGCCACTCTCTTCGCCGTATTCGTCTTTTAAGGCTCTAAGCAGCTCCTTATTGTATTCTTCTTCCTCTTCATCAGCTTTCTTCATAGACTTAACGATAACAGCCTTGTACTCTGCTTCACATAAGTCCTTAATCATATCGACAGCTTCGCCCATTTCCTCTGTATTGACATTCTCAACGCCCTTATCAAGCTCGCCTAAGGCTTTCTCTGTAAGACATTCAATCATTTTGTGGATTCTTTCAATGTGCATACTCACACCCCCTTACGCTTCACGGACAGCAATTAAGTTGCTGTTCTGAACCTGTATAGCCTGTGTAGATGTGTTCTGCACCGCTACTGTACTGCAGCATCCGCAAGGTACATCAACATATGCTTGTGCCGATACATTAAATAAATTCTCGACTGCTGCCGGAGTAACTATCATCTTTGTAGACTGTAAAGACTCTCCGTCTACTGCAATGGCAAGTGAAATAGCTTCTACTGTACCGCCTGTAGGTATCTGAATGTTGCCACTATATGATACTAAAAATCGTGCTTTACACTGATTTGTAATACCTCTTAGCTTGATAATTCCACTACCCTGTCTGTGGACTATACATTTGCTACCGCATACCGGTGTTTCTGTAAATGCAACATCTTCTCCGGCAGCAACTGTTTGTAATGCAATTCCTGTAATTTCCATTGTCTTTACCTCTCTTTCTAAAAAATAAGGGCAAACCATGCAAGTCTGCCCTTTAAATTTAAGTAATACTGCTTAGCAGACATAATCTTTCGATTAAGATACTTGATTATTCAGTTGTTTAGCAGCCACAACCTGTATTGCAACCACATCCATAAGCATATCCGTAAAGGTTGCTTGCCGGGAATGATGGTACTGGCGTAGGTCTTACAGCGTCAATAATCTGATTTGTCTGTGCTGCCATTGTGGTAGTCAGAAGTGCATTCTGTCTATCCTGCGAAGCAGCTCTGCGTAAATCATTATTCTCTGCCTGTAATGTAGCTATCTTGTCATTTGTTAAGAAATCAAGGATTGCCCTTGTTCCTGCCTGCTGGCTGTCAATAATATCTCTTGTATTATTATTCATTGTGTTCTGCAAAGCGCAGGTGTTAGTTGCCATATTGTAGTTTACACCCTGTATAGCTTCTCTTGTCTCGCAGCAGCAGTTGGCAAGCTGTGACTGTAAAGCATTTGTATTCTGCATATTAGCGACTGTATCAGCGTTAATAGCCTGCTGGATGCCGTAGCCTGTCTGCATAATGTTTGTATTTATGCCATTAAAGCCTGTGAGCATACTGTTATTCATAGCGTAGAATCCATCGCAAAGTCCGTTAGAAATACCATCTAACTTACTGATAACTGCTGAATTATCAAATCCTCTCTGAATATCAGCCTGTGTAGCAGCTGTTGCAACATAGCCGCCGCTATTGTTGCCACCAAAACCGCCAAATCCGCCATTGCCCCATCCAAAGAGTAAAGCAAATACAACGATTATCCAAAGCCAACCGCCATCAGCCCAGCCACCATTATTGCTGTTGCCATCAATATTTGCTACAAGTGGCACGCTGGCACAATTTGAATTAAACATATTAGTTACCTCCATTAATTTATTCATAAAGATGTCACCCAGGTAATTTGCAAAGACATCTAATATGCTATTAATTATTAAATCTGCTTTTTATCTGATTAAATACATCATCTGCATTTAACCCTTTTTCCTTACATAAATTTCTAGCCATCTGTTCAATGCCTTGCATATTGCCTTGCTGTGCCATTTGCATTGTATTCTTCATCATTGGATTACTCATAAGCTGATTGTTCCCCATTATCTGCTGTATAAATTGTTGAGGACCGCCTCTCATCATCTGAAAAATGTTAATTGGGTTCATTCTTCATCACCGCCCTTGCTTTGAGTTTTTGAAGTTTTTCTTTGCACTCCTAAAGATTTGTCAAATCTATTCTCTAACTGCCCTATCTTCTCTGATAGTTCATCAAACTTACTCATAAACAGCTCTGTGCTTTCGTCTGATAGGGTAAATTTAGCGTTTTCTATGTCGGTTGTCGGATTGCCAGCATTGCTTCCGCCTGGTTCTGTATAAGGCTTATATACAATCGTTCTAATTGTTCCGTCAGCATTCCAGCCCTTAACGTATATCTCCGACATATCCTGCTTAGGGAAAAAAGCCATACTTCCATCCATAGGCACTTCATTGGCATTAATATTTTCAACTGCCTGTACTATTCTTCCATTAATGCCTACTATCTGCTGTGGTATAGGTTGTTGATTCATCTGCATAGGCTGTTGTTGTAAGCTTTGCTGATAATTTTGCAAAAAGTTCATTCTATCCATATATGGATTTTGAGATTGCATATAAGAATTATTCATCATAGGCACTGCTTGATAAGGATTGTTCATTGTCTGCCTCCTCTAAAACTTCCTCGATTGCGTGGATAACAAGAGATAATGTCACTAAATCAAGTTTCTGTAATTCTTCTTTGCTTAAGATTTTTTCTCTAACTTCATCAGAAAACATTCGCATTACCTCTCTTTCTGACTTAATTTTGACATAAAAAAAGACACTTATAGCGACACATAATAGACATGTGTACGACATATAAGCGACAGCATTGAAATTATATAATTGTAAAATGTGATAAATACGGCATTAGCACTTCCTATATGCCATGCCAATGGCATTAAGTTTCTGCTAAAAATTCTTTAACTGTATTTCAATATTTCCATTGACTATAATAATCCTATCTATTATAGTCTTAAGTATCATGTTTTTTTGTTTCTTGTCGACCTTATCCCAAATGTCGGCAAGTTTTTTTATGTTCTCGTAAACAAACTCCTTTTTCTGTGTATTGATTGCGTTTTTGCTTTCGGCAGCAATGTTTGATTTCATTTCTTTAATCTGCGATTCGAGCTCTTTAATCATTTCTAAGACTGTATCATTTCCGTCAGCATACAAATTGTATAATCTTTTTAGCTTAATCTGTTCCTTTTCAAGCTGTGATTGCATAATTTCAAGTTTTGTCGCCTTTTCCTTTGGCTTGTATGATGATAAATCAAGCGATATTTTAAGGATTTCTTCTTCTACTTGTTTCTCTATCTCATCCGCCCATTCAAGCGAATTATTACAGCTTGCATTATAATTAGGCAGATATGAAAGTGATTTATTTCTTGAACAGCAATAAATCTTATGCTTTTTACTGCCCCATTTTTGATAACGCATTTTACAGCCACACACACCGCAATAACATAATCCGGTCAATAAATTAGGTTCGGTTATGCAGTAAGTTTTTGCCGAACACCTTGTCTTTCTTAGTTCTAATCCAAGTTCAAACCTATCTTTATCAAAAACAGCTTCATGTTTGCCTTGATATGTTTTACCTTTGTAAGGTATCATCCCAATATTAACAACGCTGGTCAAGATACTTCTAGTAACTAATTCTGATCTAAAGCCACAAATTTCTTTAATTTTCGCATCTGAATAGCCGGATATGAACAATTCAAGACCTTTTCTCGCCTGTTCCGCATGTTCTGGAATAGGTATTAATATGCCTTGTTCCTTGCTGTAGGAATAACAATAAGGCAAGTTGCCACCACCGAACCAGTAACCTTGTTTCACTCTTTCTAGCATACCGCCACGCATACGTAACATCATTGTATTCTTATCAAGCTGTGCAAATACAGCCATCATCTGTGTGTATGCCTGCTCCATCGGACTATCATAATTCACGCTATCGTGAACACATTTAAAAATGACATTATACTTTTGAAATACTTTTTCGATAAGATATATTCCGTCAATCATATTTCTTGATAATCGGTCAAGTTTAAATGCTACAACACAGCCTATTCTTTTTCGACCGCAGTCATTCACAAGCCTTTGAAGCTCCGGTCTGTCCATATTAGTTCCGGTATATCCGTCATCAATATACCAGTCTGTTATTACTAGCTCATTTTTTCTGCAATAGTTCTCAATATCCCTCTTCTGACTGTCAAGTCCGTTGCCCTCAACAGCCTGTTTTTCAGTAGATACTCTCATATAAGCAACACATTCCATAATTTTCTCCTTTATAAAAAATGTGCCGCATTTATCACGTTATGCGACACATTTTAGCACATATTTACTTATTGTCAATTATCTCTGCGATTATCTTTAGTAAGCTGTCTGAAAGTGTTATATTTTCTATTTTTACGCTCTCACCATTCTGGGTAATTTTAATCATTATGTCCCTCCAACTTACTTATTTTCTTTTTGATTTTAATTATTTTGCGATTAACTGTCCTATCACACACAGACAGCCGCATAGCAATTTCTGTAATGCTTCTGCCCTGTGATAGTAGTTTGAATATTCTCAATTCTTCTTCTGTAAAATTGGCATTTTTAATTATCTCATCAAGTTCTGGCTTAGTCAGTTCTGAAAACTTCATAAGCCAATCTCCTTACTTAAACTTAATATGTTCTATTCCTGTTTCTTCGTAGAGCTGATTAACAAGTTCTTCCGCTGTGAATAATCCGTCATTGTAGTTATCTATTAGCACCTTAAGCTCTTTTTGTACTTTTGTTAATCTCTGCTGTCCGAAACCAAACTTATCGTGTAGTACCCATAAAATTAATATTAATGCTGATTCAAAATTTTTCTTCTGCTGTTCATTGCTAATTCTATTCATCTGAACACGTAACATTTGCTCCTTAAACTTTTTCTGTTCCGACTTACTCATACATACTCCTTATTTATCAAGTATTTTGACAATTTTCTTTATTATTTTTTGTACTAAAACTTGGTTTTGAACATTTTCTTCTAAAACTTTTTGCATTTCTTTCAGAATTAAAGTGTGGATATGTATTGAGTTCTCTAATTTTTGTATTCTTTGCATAATTTCATCTTTCTCTTCTTCCATTTGTTCACCGCTTTCTTAAAAATTGATTATCATACCGCCATAAATGCTTGCCATTGTCATTCTTAAGGCTCTTGCCCCTTTCATAGTCTGTCTGCCAGCATTTCTGACATAATTGCCCTTGTGGTCTGTCAATAGGCTCTCCGCAGCGATAACACAAATGATTTTCTTTGCGATATTCTTTTATATTTTGCCTATTTTCAGTCCTCTTTCTGTGAATGGCATTATCCTTTTCTTGACATAATGCACACTTTGTCTTGCCCTGCACAGCTTTAGCCTTGCCACATCTAACGCATATGCCGGCTTTTTTACGTTCGGCATATAACTTTTTTGCGTGCTGTTTAACTGCTTCGTTATTTTTTCTACGCTTATCATCGCTTAATGGGTGATTAGCTCTATATACAGCTTTGTTAGCCAAGCATTCCGGGCATATCTTTTCATCACCTGCTAGCTTATTTTTGCGACACTCCGGGCAAATTTTAAACTGTTTGCAAAATTCTCTAGTTTCTCTACTATAAGCTGTTTGCTTTTCTCTACATTCTTCACAATAAAAGCCTTTTCTATCAAGTGGCTTGCCACACTTAGGGCACAATCCATTCTCTCGGCGGTAATTATATAATTTTTTCTGTGGACTAATTGGCGTTGTTTCCACTAAAATCAACCTCTCATTCTGTCAATTCTATCTTGTACCTCTTTCAGTGCTTCGATATAGCCCTCTGAATCTTCTTTTTGACCGATAAGGTTGCTATTTTTGTCATTAAGTGTATTTATATCTCTTTGGAATTTTTGCTCGATTTGAGCCTTATACGAATTTACATTCGTCTTTTCGATAAGTGATTTGATATTGTCAGGCATTCTGCTAATTTCAGTTTCACGCTTAACAATTACTTCATAAGTTCTTAGAAAATTTGATTGTATAACTGTTTCTATCGTCTGATAGTCTGATGTCGCCCAGTTTTTAAGGTTGTCAGGAATGCCAACCGCCTGTCTGACTAACGGCGGCAGCTTGTTAAATTCTTCAACTGCTCCATATGTGCCATTCCTTAACGCCTTACTAACCAATCCCCAAGCTGTCATTCCGTCAAGTTCCTGCGGCTGTGATATAGTCTGTATCTTGCTCATTATCTGCCCTACATTTGGTGCAAATCCGCTAGTATTAGTTGCAATACAAGCTCTTAACGCCTGCAAAACTAATTCTTCCGGGTATTCAGCAAGCATTATATACCAAGCATTAAGAGTAATCTTCTTGTCTGGTGGATTGTAGCTGGGGTAATAAGCCTGTATCGTCATTAGAAGTTCTCCAACCTTTTCTTCCGTCATTTCATCGCCTCCATCCATTCGTCAAATACATTTTTCTTGCCTTGCTTATTAGAACTATCTTCTTTCAATTCGAATAGCCCTTGCCAGCAATGGTCTACTGACTGATTAAGAATTTTAGCTGCCAAATCATTATCTCCACCCGACAGCTTTTCAAGGGTATTCATAGCCCTATGCAATGCCTTGTCGGTGCATATAGGCTTCTTAATTCTCTTACGCATTGTCAGATACTCGTTAAATGCTTCATCAAGCAATTCATCATCTGGATAATAACTTTTCTTTTTGGATATTACACTAGTAATATCTTTTTCTGTACTCTTATCATTCTTTAATTCTTTATCATTATTACATTCTTTACATTCTTGTATGTGTTCCGTCACTGTTTCCTTTGGTGCTTCCGTAAGTGTTCTGTCGGTGTTTCCGTTGGCATGTTCGTTAGTGTTTCCGTTACTGTTTTCTGAAAACTGGAAAACACTATAATTTACTATGGTTAGAAGTGTTCTATTATCATTGCTTTCTTTTTGCACCATATTTTCATTTTCTAGCATTTTTAAAAAACGATATGTTCTATTTACACTCCAATTCCATTTTGCTGATAACTGTCGGACAGATGTTAAAATCTGCCCCCTTGTTATTGTAATTATTTCTCCATTGAATAATAGTTTTGTATCTGAATGGTTAGCGGTAAGCAATAAATCAACCCAAGCTGAACGCTTGTCAAATGGTTCATTTGCTTGCCATATCCAACAATCCAGTAGTTGCCTATGCAATTTTATCCAACCTTTATTCATAGTCTACCTCTTCAAGTTCTGTCACATTGTTACTTCACTAAATCGTTAATGTTAATTCTGAATCCGTCAAATTCCTTGCCTTTACTTCTGTTGTAAGTGGCTGTATCAAAGAACATCAAATTACCCTCTCTATCCGTTGCCATACTCACACCATTCCTCACAAGACTACCTTTTAGCAAGTCAAGGACTATTTGTATTTCCTGCTTTGTTTCGTCTGTCATTACTCACTTTCCTTTCGCAAATAATTCATATATCCCATAGATTGATTAAGAACATATATTGATACGGCATTTGTAAGCCTTTCAACAAGTTCTCCACTATCTTTTTCACGATTGTAAACTTCCTCTATAACTTCGCCAATCTGCGAATACTGTGCTTTGCCTTGACTGTTTATCCAAGTTGTCAAGTCCATAACGGATTTACCCTCAATCTTCTTACTCAAAAAGTCGGTTAATTCAAATTGTCCGTCCTGCGTCATAAATCTACTAAAAGGAAACCTCGGTTTTATGTGCGCACAACCTATTCCTTTCTTTGACTTTTAGTTTGATTTTAAAACTTCTTCCATAGCGGTAGCCATATCACAGATACCCTTGATATAGCCAATAGTAATTTCCTTGTAGTTGCTGTCGCATTCGACAAGATTGTTATCCACAAAGTCAGTTACTATGTCGTCAATCAACCTTACGGCATTGTGATTTATTGTGCTTTCGTCAATCTTCATTCTCCAACTCTTTTCATTTCAAAACTCTCGCAAGGAACATCAAGTAAGCAACCGCACCGCTCAATTTCTGTTGCTCCCCAATATGTCTTGTATCTGTAAGAGTTTGCACAATTAAAACAGAAGTCTTTTCCATTATTCATTTTGCAACTTGTCTTTTTATCCTCTAACTTCTTCCCAAGACTCTCATTTATCCTTTTGAGTTCCTCGACCTTTTTCTGTGATTCCTCAAAATCTTCAATGAGTTTATTGTATTTCTTCTTACTTAAAATCTTCATTCTACTTTGCTCCTTTCAACTGTTCTACTATTTCGTCAATCTTTTCTTCCTCTAAGATTGTAAAAGCATATTCTTCCTTGATAGCTTTTATAGTGTCATCAATAGCCTTGTTGTAGCCCAACTTAAACATATTTACATCTTCGATAGTGAGATTTTCAAATGAATCAACCATTGTCTTAGTGACTACGTTCACGAGCTTCTTGACATAATCCTGAACTTCAATATCAATAGTTTCAATCTTCATCATTGCCACCCACTTTCTTAAAAGGAACACCTCTGAAATGCTCATCAAGGTCTAATTCTGTTCTGTCAATATTTCCATTCAGCTTGTTTTGGCAATGGCATAATAATACTTCAAGGTCGCAAATTCTTCCTACCCTATATTCATCTCTTATAAAGTCAAGAACTCTGTTTACGCTTTCTATTCTGTATATTGCCATAAGTTCTGCATAATTATTAAAGTGTTTATTGGCAAGTTCTTTATATTCTTCGCCCTTTTTATACTCATCATTCGCTTTAGATAAATATTCTTCTACACTCGTCATTCGCTTTCACCTACTTTCAATAAATCCATAAACTTCTCATACTGCTTCTGTGATACCTTATTGTTAGCCTTATCCGCTCTGATTTCGATTTTAAGGTGCTTTTCTGCTATATTAGATAATTCCCTTGCAAGGTTCTTTCTGCCCTGTTGTATGCCTTGTAAATAGCCTTTAGGTGCTTTTCTCTCGCCTATTGAGCCACTATCACGATTTCCACCCTGTCCACCAATGCTAACATTTCTAAGCTGATAACCATTATCGGCATACAGCTTGATGTAATACTTTTCCTTTTCGTCAAGCTGACTTTCGGGAAAATTCAGAAATTCTACTCTCCAACCATACGGATTATCCTCTGAATATAGCTTATGTTTGCGTAGGCTCAAATCTATGTGCTGTTCATAACCTACAAGGTGGCTTGCCAATCTGCTAAGTGTATGTACCGCCTGTCCGATATAAGCGTACTTAAATCCGTTTTCATCTTCTCGGAGCAAGAAGTATATTCCACTCCTGTCATTCAGCTTTGGATTTATCTTTAGAAGTCGCTTTCGATTTTCTGATTCTATGACTTTTGCCTGTCTTAATTTCTTGTAATCCGTCTTTAATCACTCCCTTAAATTTAAATAACACATAATCCCACAATCTGTAGATATTTCATCTTCCATTTTTCCTCTGTTTGGGTCTAATTCATCTAAGAACACGCCGTTTAAGCAGCTATGACCTATTTCCCTTTCTAGTTTTGCCCTGCTTTCAAATACTTTGGGAAAGTCTTTACGGATTTTATTCCAGTAACCCATGCCACCTTTAACACAACCGATACAATTATTATTAGAATATCCCAAGTCATACATAGCCGGTCTTTTCAAGCCCAATCTATTAGCTATTGCATGGCAATCTTGTTTAGATAATTGTGAGTCAATTAAAGGAAATTCATGCTTAAATTCTGGAAAGTTCTTTACAAGTCCATCTGCTCGTCTTTGTTCTGAATTATCCATACCCCAAACATATATCAAATCATAGTCAAGATGTTCATTTTCCCACTTCTTTCTGACAGCTTTCTTCAACATTCCTGTACAAGCCGCCCCATGTGTGCCATTTACATATCTGTACTTCCTAACCACATCTTCGACGCAATTAAACCTGTCAGATTTAAGAATCGTTACTTTCTTACCTATTATTTTTTCACAATCCCTTATAAATCGCATACTATCAGGGTGCTGGTCCTTTATATCAATATATATCCATTCATCAATCAGAGTTCTCCTGTATTCCTTTCCTTCTTCATTTGTGAATATGGCTGTATCGTTCAAATATCCTGCAATAAAGCTTGAAACTCCTGCAGATAACCAACACACCTTATAATCTTTTTTCATAACACCACGCTACAAATCCTGTGCTTAGCAACCTCGGTTTGCCGAGGATTCGTTATTCCTTTCTTAAATAAACATGATTATCACTCATTGCTGTATTCCTTATTCTAATTGAATGGCAATCCCTCATCCGCTACCCCATCTGGAATAGCCATAAAGCTATCATTACTGCTGTTGCCGCCCATAATTCCATTATTGCCACTCTGCTGATTAGTACGGCTTTCGCAGAACTCGTGCCTTTCAACAACACAATCATTTGTGTAAACTTTCTGTCCGTCCTTGTTGGTATAGTTGCCTGTCTGCCATCTGCCCTCAACAATAATCTTAGTTCCCTGGTGCAAATATTTCTCTGCAAACTCTCCGTTCTTGCCAAATGCAATGCAGTTAATAAAGTCTGTTGATTGTTCGCCCTCTTTCTTAAAAGCTCTGTCAACAGCTAATGTGTATCTTGCAACTGCCATACTTCCGTTTACTGTCTGCGAATATCTAATTTCCGGTTCTCTAACAACTCTTCCGCATAAAATTACACGATTCATTTCTTTTCCTCCTTACTTTCCTTTTACAGAAAAAAACAAATTTACAATAAATACCACAAATAAAATTATCTTAAATGCTATGTTAATACCTAATATACAAGCTATCCATGATATAACAAAGCTTTCTATCAAAGAGATACCTAACTCAACAAGTACAAATAATAAAATTAATAAAATATAATTCATTACTTTTCCTCACTTTCTAACAGCTCTGGATTGTCAAATGTGTTACCGATAACTTCAATTTCATAACTTCTCCAAATGTATAAATCCCACTTTGTACCGATTTGAAATATGTCTGATTTGACACAAATCCAAGAAAACTGATAATAGTTATTCTGCCAAAAGGCTTTATAACAATTACCTTCTTTATCTCTGACAATGTCATTCTCCCAAATCAGCTTGCCGTTCTTGTCTTTTAAGCCTGTGCATTGGCAAAGAGTTCTAGCGTCACACGCCCATTTGCTTCCGTCACTTTCTTCAATTGCACATCTATTGCCTTTTAAAGCTATAAGTAAGCCTGTACGCCATACAGAATTGGTATCTATTGCCTTAAATAAATATCTATCTTTCATCTATTCCACCTGCCTTTATTTCAAACGGATTCACAAAATTATCAATAGGTTTAATCCATGCCCCTAAGGTTGATGGCTGCTCCTTTTCTGATTGAAGCCACTCCATACAACTAGCTTCTCCTTCGTATTCCTCGCCGAATGTGTTTTTAAATCCGACAAGAAATTCTACTAATTCTTCATCCGACATGTTCCTTATCCTGTCGGCGTTAGTCTGTTTGCTATCGCATCTGCAACAAGGCTCGTTATCTCTTGGATTGTTGTTATGCTGGCAGTTACAAGAAGTCTTTTCTTCGCTATCATCAAATGCCTTTAAAAACATTTCAGCAATTTCTTTCTCGTATCTACCACACATACCTTTGCAATCAATATCCGCGATAACCCTTGAAAAGAAATCTTTAAATTTGTCAACAATATAGTCTCCTGTGAAATCGTTAGGTATGTCAATTACTACTTTCATTCTCTCCACCTCTCAATTCTTTCAGTTTTGCTTCTGCTAATTCCTCTGTTGAAAAATATATTCCACCAATATCTATTTCGTTAATTTCATACAATGTTAAGTCTGTTATTGATTTACAATTTACCATTGCAAATCTTGGATTATTCTTATCAACAATGTAATATACATCTTCACAAGGTAACTTAATAAGTCTGCTCTGTTCCTCTAAGTCCTCATATCTTTTCAGCGTTTCTCTTAAATTTGCCATAGCCCACAAATTACGATAGAATAAAGCCAATAATCCTATCTGGCTATCCATTTCAACCGACAGCATTTCAGCCATATATTCGTCAAATTCTTCATCTGACATATCGGATAAATCTTCATTGCACATATCTTTAACAAGGTCTCTTACAAGTTTCCTGCTGTCAATGTCTAATTCGTAATCCCGGTATCTTGCGTTGCATTTTTCATCTGCATAACAACTGTTATACGCTAATTCAAGCATATTCATATCAGATGTCGGCTTATTACTTGTTAATCTCTCCATTGCTACTCCTTTCTACCACACTGAGTAATAATTTCCTTTATCATCCACAATCAACCAACCTGTGCTGTAAGTGTTAGTTAGTGGGTCATAGACTTTTCTGCCTTTAATCATTGTCAAAGCTCCTATCTGTCATAATTTCAGCAAATCTCTTTGCAAGAATTTCTTTGATATTCTTTTCTACAAAATCGCCGATAGTTTTTTCAGTCTTATCTTTCACAAACTGCTCAAAAGAAACACCCTGTATCTTTCTGTCACCACTCCAGCTTGGAGCAGATACAAGCCTTTCAATTCCCTTGTCAACAATTTTTGTAATTTCTTCATCAATATTTTTATAAATAACTTTCTCTGCATATTCGTCCATAGCAATCTTGACCTTTTCTTCAATTTCCTCACTATTGAGAGATATATTTAAAATCATTTTTGGTTCAGCTTTCTTCATTTCAATTCTCCTTTCTAAAAAGAGCACTCACTAGGATTTTTTAATCTTTCAAAACTGACATATCATACCCACTTTCAATAAACTTCAATGTTTTGGCATGATTGCACCTATTCCCAAGATATGTATAAATCTGCTCCATATCTTTCTCAGTAAAATCGGTTTCTAAAAACTGATTTACACCGCCAAGTATAAATCTGTGAAATTCATCATTGCTCCGTTTGGTGTTATATAGTTCCGTCTTGTATGCAGGTCTTGATAAACATTCTAAAACTTTGCACTTTACATCTGTTTCATTTTCACAATCTTTTAATCCGAAATATGTATTGCTTCTAATATGTGCTATAAACTCTGCGTTATGATTTATAACGCTATTAGGAAAACAATTCATTAAATTTGTAACTATATCCCAACTAATCAAAACGGACATTCATCTCCTTTCCTTAAAATCCAACTCTTGCCCTGTTCTGCAACATCCACATTCGCCACATTTACAGCATTTTTCATCTTCTCGATAAAACTGTCCTTATCAGCATTTTCACTTGATAAATGACACATTATGACGTTTTGCAAGCTGTCTGAATTGTTAGCTTTAACAAAATCGCAAGCTGTATCAATGGATAAGTGACCTCTGAAAACGTGATTGGCTTTCGGATTGTCGGTATCAACTAAATCCTTGTCATAATTCACACCTAAGAGAATGTGGTTTATGCCTTTGAAACGCCACTTAATCAGCTCTGTGTCGGTTATGTAAAGTAACTTACCCATTTCCTTATGCGTTATCAGAAATCCGTAACAAGGGCATTCCGTTCCGTCTGCGTTAGTGTGCGTCCACTTGCCATCTACTGTAGTTAAAGCAAATGCACTGATATCGAAATTTGTTTTTTTCAGTTTGTAAGTAAGTGTTTCCGATTTACTGGCTATTATATATGGCAAAACTGTATGAAAGCCCATTCTGCACATATCTAAGGATGTCTTACTGTGGTCAAGGTGTTTATGGGTGCATAACACACCCACAACATCTTTAATATTCCAATCTAAGCCTTTTTTAATTTCCTTAATCGGTATTCCGCAATCGAGGATAAGCGTTTCTCCGTTGTCTGCCTGCAACAGATAGCAGTTGCCGCTGCTGCCTGTGGCTAAACATTTAAGCTTCATAAGCACCCTCCACAGCAACCATAAGGCACATTAGCGTTGAATGTTTCGTCTATTTCCTCTGCGTATTCCTTAAAGCAGTCAGGTATCTCATTAAAATCTATCTGCCATTCTCCGTCTGTAACATTGCTGTTCCAATTATTGTCAAATGAACAACTACCGCCGCTTTTCCAAAACTTAGGATAATCAACTGTACTATCTACATACCTATTGCCAAATCTGATTGTTCTTCCGTCAATTTCAAGCGTTAAAATACCACTGCAAAGATTGGGATACTTACCTGTGTATGATATAAATTTAACGTGTTCAGAATCAGTATTTTTATTAATTATCATACTTCCACCTCATTATCTTTCGGGAACTGAAAATAATTCTGCGTCATCTTGTCAAAAACAGTTTCCGACAAACCTCTTATGAATAAAGCACCTTTTTCAGTATTTATTATGGTTTTAAGAAAAGCGACCTTTTCGTGATGTTCTCTCAACATTTCCATAGCCTTAATTGCTTTTTCTTTGATAGAATAATCTGCAGCATCTACTGAATCATCATATCCACCACATGACTGCATTCTCACATAAATGCGCCCATTTACACATCCTCCATATACATAAACCGAACTGCTTTCATATGGAAAATCCTTTGTTCCGTCCTGTGAAATTATTCTCATACTCAATCTCCTATTCTGCCTGCATAAATAGTGGCAATGTGCTGTCTGTCTGTTCTTCAGTTGCTTCTGCAGCTGTACTATCAACCGCATCTGTCGTATTTTCTATGAACTCAACAGTATTAGCATTTTCAGCAATTTCATCCTGTGCAACTTGATATAACTCGTCCATTTCAACCTGTGCCTGTCGTGCCATTGGGTCGTAATTCTTTGGATATTTTCTCGTTGCATTGTTGCACATTTTTCTCTGAATCATACTCTCTGGCGTGTCAAGCCAAGCACCGCTTATAAAAGGTCTAGCAAGTTCACATTCAAGCATTTCATCCACTGTCTTGCACGCTCTTAAGGCATTGAGAACTTCTTCCTTTTTCTCTTTAATTTTTGCCTTTTCTTCCCGCGTTGCATCATATCTAGTTCTTGCAACTTCTTTCCCATACTGTTTTTTAGTACCTGTAATAATTCCAAATGTAGCATTCAACATATTCTGCTTTACGTGAGATAAGAGGTTTACCTTAACGCTGTCTCTATCAGCAGAAAGATATGTTACTGTTCCATCTAACAACTTAACAGGATATACAACCCTTACCGCCTTGTCAGATAATCCGTTTTCTTCCCACTCTGGCTCCGTAACTGTAAGTCCTTTATGCTTAGGCGGTATGTACTTGTCGCCCTCTTTAATTACCCAATATGGATATACCTGCTTAACATCTTTTCCATAGTTGGCAAGCAAAGAGTCATAACCACTTCCCTCAATGCCCATTTCGACTTGTTGCTGCCATATATCTTTTCCATTTTCATCTTTTCCGACATTAACATTTCTTAACTGGAAATAACACTCCCTTGGGTATGCACTAGCATTGAGCTTAAGACTTGCACAACGCTTGACAATGCCTCTTAAATTGCTTGTATCAAGCTTTCCCATATTAACCTTAGGGTCGCTCTTAACAAGATTAAATATGCTTGTCATTGCTTCCATAGCACACTCTTTTGCATAATCATCCATATTCATTCCGCAAGCCTTATAATCGTCAATAATAAGACCTGTCATAGCATTACTCCATTCACTTAATGATGTTGTAAATGCTTTTTTCTCTGCAACTGCTGTGTTCTCTGCCATAATTATTCCTCACTTTCATTTATTATTTTTAATTCAGCCTTAAGGTTTTCGATTTTCTTCAACTTACCTGCAATTATTCTTTCCGTTCTAAGCCTAAATTCTTCTTTTGCATACTCAAAGTTAGGTTCTGTAAGAAACAGACAATCATATTTTAATTGTCCAACTTCATCTTTCCTCAATGTGCTATAGCAGTTAGGGAAAGAACCTCTAACAGCCTTATATGTCTTAGGCTTTTCTTCCGCTTCGCAAACCTGCGCTGTAATTCCTACTTTTCCGTATCTTTCATCTGTATTTAATTTGTAAAAATAGAGTTTCATACTATCCCTCCATAATCTCTAATTTCTCACTGTCATTGACAATCAGCATAATCAACTGACTATCGACCATATCAGCAACTTTCTTTTGATTGGTGCTGTCAAGGCTCTCACTATCATCTAAGATAATAGGTACTGACATACCACTAATCTTCTGAATAGAGTTGCAAATATCAACTCTGCCCAAAATCCTGTTGCCCTTATTGCTCATAGTGGTAAGAATTGATTTTCCATTAACTGTAGGTATGCAAACCGACTTGTAACCGCCCGACTTGTTCAGTTCAAACAACTTCCACTTAACAAGCGAGAAATGGCTGTTAATACTGTCAGATAATGTTTCGTTCTTTGCCTTGTCCAGTTCATCAAGCAAATCAAGGATTTTCTCGGCATTAGCTTTATTTTGTTCAGAATCAATCCTTGTCTGCTTTAATTCTTCAAGTCGCTGTTCATCTGCTGCCGTATCAGACTTTGCAATCTGGCTTTCACATTCTGCTAACTGCTGCCTTAAAGCTGTTTCCTGTGCCTTTAATTCTGCCTTAACGCTCGAAATGTCATTAGCCTTGTGCATAGCCTGTTCTTTTTCAGCTATCTGCTGTTCAAGTGCCTTGTACTCTTCTGTGGATGTCACATCAATTTCCTGCGGAAGTTCGGATAACTGCTTTTCAAGGTCTGTAATAGCTGTGTTCAGCATTACAAGGCTTTCCTTGTGCTGTGGCAGCTCTGCTTTAAGGCTTTCAAGCGTAGCTTTTTCCTTATCAAGTCTTTCCTTATACATATTGCCATTATCGGTAATGGCTTCTAAGTTATCAGCCTTATGCTTTGCAAAATCAGCCTTTAACGGTTCTTTCTTATCTTCCTTATATTCATTACCGCAATAAGGGCAGATGAAGCTTGAATCATCAAACTTACGCTCATTTTCTTCTTTCCACTTATCACGCTCTACCTGTAAACAGTTCTTAATATTCTCAATGACCTTTTCTGAACTGGCAACACGGCTTTCAGTATCAGCAACAGTCTTTTTTGTCTGTTTAACAAGAAACTTCTTATCAGCAATCTTGTCCTCAATCTCTCTTCTAGCCTTGATATTCTCCTCGTTAGCCTTGCGTGATAAATCTCCCTGCTTAAACTTCAAATCGAGAATATCAGCACTAGCCTTATCGTATTCAGCTAACAGTTTGTCATTGTCTGTCTGCTTTGCCACACAATCAGCAATCTGCTCTTTAAGGCTGTTTCTAAGCAGTTCAAGGTCAGATGTATCAATGTCAGACTTAATCTGAATATCTCTTTCCTTTTCCTTAATCTGTCCGTCAAGGATAGGTAAATCCTTAGTAATCTTAGCCTTAGTAGCCTTATTCATAGCAGATAATTCTTCTGTTGTGTATTTCTCTAACAGTGGCACTAACTCCGCTAATTCAGCCTTAGAATGTGCTATATCAAGGTCTGTCACATTCTCAACAAGACTGAATAAGTATTCTCTCATTTCCGCCGGCTTCTGATTAAGAAATACATTGATGTTGCTGCACATCTTAAACACATTCATATCAATGTCAAGATATGCGTTGAAGTCCTTTAATGTCTTAGGCACATCATTGACAAAATACTTGTTATCATCCTTGTAACTGCTGCCATCCTTGCTGTATGTACGCTTCTGAACTTTCTTCATAGTTACTTCTTTTCCGTCAACATCAAGTGCAAGTTCAACACTTGTATCCATATCATCAACCGATACTCCGTCAACTTCTCTTCTGACAACCGGATTATCCTTTAACTCATAATCACAGTTAAATAAGCACCACAGATATGCCGTGGCTATTGTTGACTTACCTACACCATTCTTAGCAATAATCTTTGTTATGTCGTAAAAATCAAACTCTGCGTGTGCATAGCACATAAAGTTTTCTAAAACTACCCTTTTTAAAGTTGCTCTCATAAACAATATCCTTTCCTTATTTATATATTCATAATGAATACATCATCTTCTATTGAGAAGTTATCAACTGTCTTATCCGCAAGATAATGCCGTCTGTCAAGTTCATCAAACGTGCCGTCAAATATAACACCTTGGACTGGATGCCATACTTGACAACGCTTTTCGCTATCTGCTGCCATAGCAGCTAATTCTGAAACTGTAACATCACTATTCATCAGTATTCTCCTTTTCTTCTATAATCTCAACCCTGCCTACTGATACCTCATAAGCTACTCTGTTTTCAATTTCATCTTCACTTATCTTTTTTGTATAAGGTCTTGACTGAAACCTGCCTGTCATTTCTATATGTGTTCCTACTGGCAAGTGACCGACAAACTTAGCTGTTCTGCCCCAAACTATGCAAGGTATATAGTCTGACTTGCCATATGGTCTGTTTACTGCGACAAGAATATCAGCGATTTCTCTTCCAAGTGGTGTCTTTCTATATATAGGCGGCTTGCATAAGTGACCTACAATCTCAACAGCATTATTTACGTCCGGATCAATTTCAACATCTTCTAGCACATCTATTTCCCTGGTGAATACACTAAGTATCAGATGACTATGCTCCTCATTATCTGTATGCTTGTTGTATGACCTTATCTGTCCGTTAATTACTACAGTTCTGTCTACATCAAGCCTATTAATACTTATTAATCTTTCCGATACGATTACTGGAAGCGTATCTGTACTCCCACTCTTTCTTAAAACCTCTATATAAAAGAGGTAAAATCCCTCACCACATATCTCGTGTGAAAAAACCGGCTTTTTAGCAACCTTTCCTAATATATAAGTCCTGTTATTATTTATCATTTGTTACTCCTTTCTCAACAAACCCTACAACTTTACCGCCGTCTATAACTGTTACCATATCTTTCTTCTCGTACATATCAATGCAATCCTGTACTGTTATTACTTTCTCGTTTACCTGTTTCATATTGTTCTTTCCTTTCTTCTGCATTAGTTCTGATTGTTGCAATAACGGCACAAACTGTTGTGAGTATTATGCCGAATATTATTCCTGCTATAAAACCTAGTATCATAGCTTATATCTCTCTTTCATTATTGTAGGTAGTTCGTAGCAGTCGATATAATCGTGAGTATCTGCTATGTGCTTCTTTTTAAGCTCACTCAAACCACACCCGTATTCGTGCTTTAACTGCCCTAAAATATCTCTTACAACCATGCTTCTTAACGGCTCACAATGTTTATTTCTTCCTAAGAGGTAACTTGTTCTTCTGCCAATGTGTGACAGGATTTCAAGTTTTTCTACCTCATTAATCTGCTCTCTTTCGCCTTTTTCAGAAATAATAAATATCAATCTGCTAAGACTCCTTTCTAATTAATAAGCTGAAATATCATTGACGCAATAAATAATATTGCTGATAACATCCATAAATATTCAGCTATCCTGCTGTCTCTCTTTGCTTTCTTGTATGCCGCAATAGAGACTTCTAAATTGTTTCTTTCTGCAATAAGCTCCTCTACTGATATGCTATACTGTGGTGTTGCCTGTATATCTTCCATAAACTTCTCCTTATTTTAAAAAATGTGATATAATCCCTTTATCTCCCTATAGGAAAGAGGTGATTTAATGGATAACTCAAAGCTTGCTGAATTTTATGCTCTTGCTAAAATATGTGGTTATCAAGGCGATGTATCTAAATTCAAAGAAGAGTATCGCAAATACTATGATGAATTTATGAGTACTATCAAACCGCAGCCAGCTAAAGCGACAGCAATCAGTAATCCTTTTCATATTGGTTATTAGCATTTAATTGCTAATAAAGCATTGGTGAGGGAATTGAGGACTCTACATTCGCTCTGTACTGTCTCATTTTTCTCACCTTTTATTACATCATCAGCAATACCTAAAGCAATCTGTTCTACATAGTCTTGCAAACTTCTTTGCTGTTCGTCACCTTTAATCGTGTATGGTTCTCTCATTCCTGTTCCTTTCTAAAGTGCTGATTTACCAGTTTCGTACTCACAATGCTTATCCCCCTTGCTTGTCAGTTTCTTTAAGTTTTCGTTCAGTTCTGCAAGCAAGGAATTTCTCTTTTTCTCAACTGCGATTAATTCTTTTATCAATCTTTCCAACTCTTAATCCTTTCCTTAAAAACTCATACTTATCTGTGCATTAGCTTCTTTTACCTGTTCAGCAAGTGCCATAGGCAACGCATAATCATCTATAAACTTGTGTACATTATCAATGTACTTTCTTCTTATGCTCTTATATGTTGTTACGCAACCAAACTCACGTTTTAACTGCTTATATATGTCAGAATATACTGAACTGCGAATACTGCCGTTCTTATAGGCTTCACTATCCTTGCCACCAAGTACAATTACGCCTTTTCTATTAACGTGCTGTTTAACCTCATCAATCTCACAGCCGTAAAGAGGTGTGTTATCCTTAAGCTCTGTCATATCTTCTTTGATAGAGTTAACAGCCTGTTCAAGCTCTGTATAACCCTGTGCTAAAAGCTGTATCTGACCGCCTGTTGTCTTTGGCATACCATAACTGCCTGTCTTTCTGATTGACGGAAGAACTTCTGATGTAACCCATTTACGAAATTTCTTAGCATTAGGCTTATCGCTTCTAAGAATTACTGCATATAGACCGCTTTCTGTTATGAAATTTGTCTCTCCTTGACGCCCTAGATTTAATCTAGTGCGTTCATCTTCATCTAATCTTTTTGCTACATCAGTAGCATTTTTAATTTCCAGTGCCTTGCAAATATCAATTAAACAAAACATAGGTTCATCATTTATTACTGCTGTTCTGACTTCTCCGAACTCTTCATTGTTGAAAATTTGTAAATCGTTCATGTTTACTCCTTTCTGTGATATAATTCTCTTATTCTATTGAGAAAAGAGGTGAAAATATGGATAATCGTCACTCTGAAACATTTAGTACATACGACACTGTAAACTGTGGTACATATGTATGTATGCAGTGTGGTAATGAAAACGACAACGGAATTGTTTCTATAAAACATCGTGGTGAAACATTACCAGAGTGTGATGAGTGTGGATATACTACATGGATTAAAATAATGTAGGGTTTTTAAACACTCTTTTTTCCTCTGCGAGTGTTTGGTTCGTAACCGCCAAGTTATCATCAACCAAATGCTCAATGAGGAAAGTTCTTTTTATAACTCTTGTTCCGTTTTCACAAACCTGTGAAATATGCAAATACATCTTCCCATTTTTTTGAAATGGAATAACAAATGTACTCTGTAAAAATTTCCATTTCACAAAATGCTTATTCAAAAATATGCTTACACATTTTTTGATTTTACTCATTCTTACTCCTTTCTATCAGTTTTCTCTGATTCTCTTACCATTGCCATTCCCTCGGCAACACCAAGAATGTAATTTTTCTTGCTATCATCAAGTTTTGGTATTGTATCGGATAACTTCTTGATGATTTCCTTTTCCTTTTCACTCATTCAATTCACTTCCTTTCTATTTGACTTTGTGTGATTATAATATCATACCCAGTAATACCTGTCAACATATTTTAGTAAAAAAAGTTTGACATTGTGTGACTTTAATGTTATTGTATATATGCAAGGAGGTGAGAAATGTGAATGAGCGGATAAAAACCTTGCGAAAAGAATTAAAAATGTCGCAAGATGTATTTGCCGAAAAGCTAGGGCTTACCAAGAACTACATTTCGTTAGTTGAAAATGGCAATAGAAACCTTTCAGAGCAATCAATAAAGGTTTTATGTTCTATCATTAACGTCAATGAAGAATGGCTGCGAACCGGCAATGGAAAGATGTTTAAATCAAGGACAAGAGAACAAGAGATTGGTGCTTTTGTTAATGAGGTTATGGAATTAAACGATAACAGCTTTGAAAAGAAGCTTGTTAGTGCATTGGCAAGGCTTGAACCTAAAGATTGGGAATGTCTGGAAGCTATCGCAAAGAAATTACTAGATGATAAGTAAGAAAGAGAGGGTTTAAACCCTCTCTTTTGTCATGTTAAATATAAACTTGAATATTTGTTCTAATATCCAGTTATCTTCTATTTTATTAATCAATTTTGTTATCTTTTGTCTGTATTCCTCATTACTCATAAACCTGCACTCCCCTCTCTTGCCCTTGCACGTTTGATAGCGATAGCGTTATTATAGAACTTATGTTCGCTTTTGTCAATGAGGGCGGCTAATGCAACGCCAAAAACACCGCCGCCCAAGTCAGAACTTGAAGTCTTATTCAAAGACAAGTTCATTATACATTTATCTTTAGTATATTTCAAATACTTTCGGTCGTGTTGTTTTGACCTTATTCGACAACTAACTGGAATTTGTCGATAGCTTTGCCAAATTCTCCGGCGTATCCGTCCATTCCGTTACCAGTTTCATTGTCTATCTGCTCTGGATAGAAGTTTCTTAAGCCGAATGGCGATACCATATATCTTGCATACTTGTAGTCCTCTCCGCCAGGTGTGTAGTAGATAACTTCGATAGCGTCAATGTCGTGCTTCTTATCACCGGCATATCCGTTATCAAAATCGTCATAGTCACATCCTGTAACATAAGGTAGCCAGCCGCCGTTTAGTAAATGCACTCTATATTTAACCTCACCACGATTAACTCTAATAGCAATAGCCTTAATAGCTGTATCGTCACCCTTACCAGCCCAATCGCTATCGTTAGTTACTTCATCCCACCATCTGTCTGTATAAGCGGCATATGTAACATCAACAGGCTCATTACTGTTATCTGCTGCTTCTTCATCTTCTGTATCATTTGTATCATCTGCTGTTTCTTCGTGTTCTCCGTAGAATACAGATAAGTCGCAAACTCCATCTACACCGTCAACTCTTGCGCTAGAAGTATACTGCCACCCCGCAAGATAATGGTCGATACTGGGTGTCTTATCTGGGTTAACATCATCATTTAACTGCATTTCATCATATCCTAAGTAGTAACGTGCTATCCAGAACGGACAATCTAAGTCGCTAGGGTTTGTATAAGGCTTGATGTAACTGCCATAGAATGATAAGCCAGTATACACACCAAACTGATAACCTGCACTCTCGATAACCTTTTTGTAAGCCTTGATAATGTCGATAAGATCTGAACCTAAGTTCCGCATACATTCATCTTCAACGTCCATCCAGACAGTTACCTTACGTCCGTCAAGCACTTCTAATACTCTTTTAGCCGCCGCAATAGCTTCTTCTACTGTCGGCGTGTATACATAGTTATATACACCGCAGATATGTACACCTGCTAACTGACAGCCTTTCCAGTTATTTTCAAACTGCTTATCTGGGTCAAAATCACGTCTGATAACTTTAAGGACAGCGTGAGTAAGTCCTGCCGCCTTAACCCTATCCCAAGCGACATCACCATTCCATGCTGAAAAATCTCCACACTTAATCATACTAAAATACCTCGCTTTCTACTGTTCCTGTTATATTTACATCTGAACTAATTGTGTTATCTTCTGTGCTGTATGTTGCCTTGTAAGTGTTTTTAACACCATCAAGGAAGCTCTTAAGCTCGCTGTCTAGTGCTGTATCATTTGCTAAGTATGCCGCAAAATCATTAAAGCTGGCTGACATACTAACTGTGCCACTTTCGCTGATTGTAGCTGACAGATAAGCCACCTGTTTAAGTGTTCCGTCTGAATTTTGAACAGATAGTGTTCCATTTTTCTGAATTGATGAGTTGATGTCTAACATTGTGTTTTACCTCCTAATTTGTATTAAAAAAGGACACCTGAAGATGTCCTTAATTGCTAATATCCGATTGCAAACCATTTGATTTGCATTATGTTGATATTTGTAATCCAAATAGTGCTTGAATAGATTGTGTATAAGTCTTTGTGCCCTCTTTAGTTGAACCAGCTTCCAGTTTAATTCTGTGCGTTGCATTGTCATTAAACCACCAAACAAATGTAGCACCGCCTGCAAGTTCTGATGGGTGGCTATTTGCCAATCTGTTGCGGTTATTCATAACACAATTTCCGTCAATGTATATTTTTGCCGTAGTAGTTCCGTAATCGTCTTTAGTGTCCGTCCAAATTGATATATTGACAACTAACATTCCATTGCCTTTGATAGTGTAGTTGCGTACAAAGTTTTCTAAATCTATTGATGTTGATGTTTCTTTGACATTTATTGTATTTAAAAATGTGTTAAAAGTTGAATAGTCTACAGGATCTTTAACAATCAAGTTGTCGCAACTAATTTCATTACTATATAATGTCCCTATTCCTAATGTAGTTTGCCTTGTTTTGCCCCAAATATCAGTACCTGAAATACTCAAAGCGTTCTTAATGTCAGAAGGGTTAAGCTTATATGTTATGTCACTTTTTTTTGCATACTTCCACTTACTAAAATCAGTTTCTGTCTGCGTTCCTAAAACATAATTTTTCGCTACTACAAAATCAGTCAAATCAACTTTGCCACTTCCATTTAGGTCGTATTGACTTAATGCGAGTTGCGATGTTGTATTGTTTACAATGGCATTTCGCAAGGTATGTAACACATCTTTATCTGGTAGTAAATATATAGAAACTGTATTTGACATCTTATTTGAATCAAATTGAAATCCACTAATTTGTCCTTTAACTGTATATAAGTATCCGTCGCTTCTAACATAAAACGGATAATTAAACACATTATCTTTAACTGTAGCTCTGACAGACATGACCTTTGAATCGCTTCCAGTCGATTTATCAAGCGATACCCTGTATAAGCCATAACCTACACTAGGGTCGTACCGGTAATCGCTGTAAATAGAAGTAGAATTGATATTCCAACCGCCTATTGTACCGCCATTTCCAACAAAGTTTTTGCAAGTTATAGTTCCGTCTGCCGTAATGCTGGTATTCGTGCTGTTTAACGTAAACCTGTTGCCACTTAAATTAAGACCGCCTCTTGCAGTTATATTGATAGTATCTGCAATAGCTTCTATGGCACTCTTAAGTTCGCCTGTTGCTGGGTCTTTCTTGATGTATGCTTCAAGGCTTGCTTTTGTAGCATAGCTTTTAAGACTGTCATTAGTTGCGTAGCTTTCAAGGCTCTTTTTAGTTGCATAAGTGCTAGATACTTCTAACTTAATACTGTTACTTTCTTTGGTTATTGCTTGTGTTATAGCATTATTCATCTGTGTTGTTGTACTGTATGCTGTAAATTTTTCATCAACGTCCTCTGGTGCTGGCGTCCAATCAGTTGCCTTGTCACCTTTTTCAAGTTTAACATTTGCTATATAATATGTTGCACTTGTATTATTGACTTTAAAAGAAAGTGAACCGAAATTGTCACTTTCTGTTGAGGTTATAACACCAACATATTTTTTCCAATCGCTTGTTAATTCTGCCGTTTTCGTTAGGTTTGCAAGGCTTCGAGACGCTGTTATTTTTGTTCCAGCAACAGTTGATTTTGCATAGAATGAGACTGTATATAACTGTCCTTTAACCCAAACATTTTTTGTTTCTACTAAAATCCTAAGGGCTCCACCATTGACTGTAAACGATAACGCTTTTTTGAATCTACTATCATCTACAACTTTAATATTTCCTGCGTCTTGCTTCCAATACCTTGTATCTTCGGAAAAATTGCTATTTCTAATTAAGTTTCTTCCACCAATCTGCAAATTATTAAACTCTGTCTTTGTAGTATAAGTCGAGCTAACAGTAGTCTTAAATCCATTAAGATTTTGCTCCAAGTTTGACGTCTTCGTAATTAGTTCAGTGACTGTACTTCCATCTGCTTTCTTTGATACTTCTGTGCCGAGTTTGCTAATTGACGCCGTGTTTGCGTCTGTTGTTTGTTTAATAGAATTAACTGTATTAGCCAATGAAGTAACTGTGCTATTGTCTGCTTTTTTAGAGATTGTTGTGCTTAGCTCTTTAATCGTTGCCGTGTTAGAATTTATCGTTTGTGAAATCGTATTGTAATTGCTCTTTATTGTTGTTATTTCTTTAGCGTTACTTGCTGCGGTTGTATTTGCACTATCAGCAGTTTTCTTAGCTGTATCCGCTGTTGACTTAGCGGCATTAGCGGTACTTACTGCATTGCTAGCATTTGTGTTAGCTGTAGCTGCTGATTTCTTAGCTTCTGATGCACTTGCAGCTGAACTAGATGCCGATTTTTCAGCGTTGCTAGCACTTGTAGCTGAACTAGAAGCTGAACTGCTTGCACTACTTGCACTATTAGCAGAATTTTTAGCCGCTGCTTCTGCTTTAGTTGCTGAATTTGCAGAATTTGTTGCTGCTGTCGCCGCATTGCTTGCCGCTGTTTTAGCTTCACTAGCTGTTTTGCTTGCATTGTTAGCTGTACTTTCAACTTTTGTGACAGTTGTTGTTAAACTTGAAATACTTGATGTGTTACTGTCTGTTGTCTGTTTAATGCTATTAACAGTGTTGCTTAAAGTAGTAACTGTACTGCTGTCAGCTTTTTTGCTAAGTGTTTCAGACATTTTAGTTATAGTAGAACTATTTTCATTAACAGTCTGCTTAACCTTGTTAAATGTTGTAGTATCAACCTTATTACCCATATCAGTTTCAAGGCTGGTTGTTCGTGTCTTAAGGCTTGATAATTCACTATCTGTATCAGTTTTCCATGAACTAATTTCAACATTAAACTTCTTAATACCTGTAATCTCGCCATTGATGTTAATAATGTCCTGTAATGCCTTAGTAACATCACTATCCTTAATCAGTACCCATTCATATACAGGTGTTTGCTCTGTGCTAGTATTGGCAAATCTGTATGAATATCCATCTGCACTTGAAGCCGGATTAACCACATAACAGATATCGCCTATATGCTTTTTTCTCGTAGCATTATCAGTCCAATTAACAGCTGGCTCATTATTAAGCGTAGGTATTTCTGTCTTAGTAAATGTCTCGATATTTCCGTCAATTTGACCTTGTAGCTCTTCTTGTACTTTATCTAAATATTCTTTTGTTGGTACTTCCTCGGCTAATTTATCCAGAGATAAAGAACCTGTTCCAATACGCTTTCCGTTGATTGTGCCCGCTGTAATATTATCAGCATTGAGATTATTAACCGTGATTTTAGCGGCGTCAATAACACCGGCTGTCAGCTTATTAGCGGATAGACTCTGCACTTTCTCGTTAGTTACTGCTCCGTCTTTAATAAGAGAAGTTCCTACTACTTGTCCTTTGACATTTGCAAAATCAATTTGTGCGTATTTTAAGTCCGCTATGTCCGCTGTTAATGAATTGGCTTTTAACTGTGTAATTTCAGCATTAGCCGCCTTTAGACTTTCCACATTAGCATTGATGATATCTGCATATGTTGCGTCTAGCTTATTTGTTTTGAGAGCGTCAATATTTGCATTTGTTGCGTTAAGATTAGCTATTGTTGCATAAGTAATCTTGGCTGTATCTACATCTAGCTTATTGATTAACGCTTTATTAACAACTAATAAATTTGCGTAGTAACGCTCCATTTGCTTTGTTATCGGACCGCTAGCGATATTGCTGTTTTCTGTGTCAGATTGACCTATAGATGTAACTGTGCTCATTAAGCCGCCGTCACATTCGTGTGTAATCTGCATTATAGGCACTTTGTAATCAACGCCGCCCTTGTTGACAGTTATAATGTCACCAACTTCTAGTCGGTAATCGCCGATAAACTTAACCGCAAGCGGTCTAAATGTAAAACCACCTATCTTTTTGTAGACTTCATCAAGGATTGCTTGTGTCATAAATGGGTTAGCAAAGCTAAGTCCTGTTGCACCGCTACCACTGGTAATCGTGCTAGTTTCCTTATCGCCGGATTTTGTGTTATTACAAGTCAGTTTTTGTATTATGAAATCCTTAGATGTCGTAAAGGTAACGCCTTGTTGATAATACTTATGTCCGTCAAGTACATAGCCACTGTCTTTATACCATCTTAATTCAAGGTTGCCATCAGCATTAATTACCGCATTGCAACCTTGTAACATAGCCATATAGCCGATAATTTCACGCATTGTATAACCTTGTGGCTTGTCGCTAACAGTGTGCGCTGTAACTATATTTGTTGCTAATGATATGCCTAGCTTACCGCATATTTCAGTGAGGATAGCTTTATCTGTGCTAGGAAATACTAAATCAGACGAATACGGCATGTCAGCCTTATACATTTTGTCGTAGGCTTCGTAACTCGTGTATTCTCCATTGCTTGTCTGCTTACTGACTGTAAATATTCCTAATTTAATATACTTAATCTCGTTACTAACTTTTACGCCCTCATATATAGTAATCTCTTTATTTTCGAGACTTACTTGTGGCATATAAATAGAAAAGGTAACACTGCTTGCACAAGTGTTACCTATGGTAATTTCGTTATTAGGATTTGTTATGTTTTGGAAATTGAATTTGTTAAGCGTGTTGGTATATTCTTTTCCATCGACAATGTACTTGGAATAGTACCTTGCACTATTCCCCTTAACAATCTCCGTTATAGCTGTGTCTAATATCTTCATTCTACACCGCCTTTATTGATTAATTAATGGCTTATCATAAACTCAATTGAGTATAATTTAGCTGGTGTAATTTCTTCGCATTTATCGAATGCATCCATAGGAAGCATTGTCATGTCAGGCACTTCAATCTCTTGCTCATTGATTTCCTGTAATTCTTCCTGTAGCTTCTTTAAGTTCTCTGATGTAATCTGATACTGATTATCGTTGATAACTGGATTACCGCTGTCGTCCTTATCTGCATACTTAACCTTAGTATCTTCTATGGTCTGTAATGTTGCCTTATATAATTCTTCTAACGCCTTGATATTGCACATAATAGCCATAGCAATTCTGCCTGTGGTCTTGTCATGTGATATGTTGCTTAAGCTCTGGAATCTGTCTATTAACTCACTTGTTTTAAGTTTCATGTGGAACTCTCCTTTATTTCTGAATTAAACTTAATTTTGCTCCGACTATAAGTCCGTCCTCATTTTTTGCCCTTGTAAGATACGGATATGTCACATCTCCTGTATATATTGTCATTTCCTTTTGTGTACCACCTAAGAATAAGACTTGTGCTGTTGGGAATGGGTTATCTACGTCGCTTACTACATTATCAAGCAATAGTGCTTGCTCACCTGTTAATGGCGGTAATTGAAGCTCTACTTTGTCTTTGATATCCACGATTGTTCCTACCATTTCTCCATAGTCGTTTCTTCCAGTATTTTTAGACCATATCTTGTTTCTGCTGTATGTGTAGCCGTTGTAAGCTACTGGGAATGTCACTCCCTCGATAATTACAGCACTTATCATTCAATCGCCCCTTTCTGCCTAAAAATGGGTAACAAAAAGGACACCTCACAATTAAGTGAAATGTCCTTGTCATTTTGCTATTTATTTGTTATTATTGGTATGAGTTAATTTACATTCACTCATACGTGCTAATCAGAACAGGTCTACCCAACTTGTTCTGATTTTTTTATTCTACTTTTAATGTCAGATTTAGAAGCTTCTTGTTTGAACCCCAAGGCGTTACTTCTAAATTAACGTCACTTTTATCTTCTAATATGTATATCTTGGCAACTGTAATATTAGTGCCGGTCTGTAATTCTCTTGCCGTATTGTTGTATTCGTCAACATCAAAACTGACTAATGGATAGTCAAGTTCCTTGCCATTCTGAAAGCAAGTAACATTGTAGTTGTAAACAAATGCCTCGTTATCTTTTGAATTATTTGCAAAGTCAAAATAGACAACAACAACCTCTCTATTATTGCTATCTGTAATTATTTCGTGTTTAAGGTACTTAAGTGTTGTATCGCCATATCTTGCTATATCTGTATCTTGCTGTGTGGTGCTAGACTGCTTTACAGTACTACTATTATTGTTACTACTGTTACTGCTTCCATTGCTAAAACCAACTATCAGAAACAGCACGAATGATACTATTGCAAAGTAAGAGCCTAAATGTCTTTGCGACTTATCGCCTTTGCTTTTTATTAAGTCCACAATAGCCAATATAAAGCCTATTGGGATTGTGAATATAAATAGTGCTGTTACTGCCGCCGCTATGCTTAGCTTACTATCTTTTTTCTTTGCTTTCTTTTCTGCCATAATGCATTACCCCTTTGCTTTTTATTATATATAGCAAAAGGATAACACAATACGTTTATCTTATCAATATGGAAAAGGTGATAAGCCTGTCATTGCTGTGTAGTTATTAGCTTTATCTTGTACCATTGTAAATAAATTTTCTGCGTCACCTTGTAGTGTTACATTGACGTTATTGCTACTTTCTGCCATAGCCGCCCTAACGGCATTATAAACCGCTGGATAAACTGCATTAGCAATACCTGTTGTAATTTCCTGTTGATTGGCTACTGCTGTTCTTCCGTCCATAGTACCAACCATTTCGGGTGCAACTTCATTAGCAACGAACAACTGTCCTTTGTTTGGGAATCCACCATTTGCATAAAAATCAACACCAATATGAGGTACTTCTGGAGGCATAAGACTAAATTCGCCCTCAATGCTAAAATGTGGCATTTTAATATGAGGAAATCTAAGTGATAAGTCACTCCACCAATCCCTTAGGTTATACCATAATTCTCGCACGTAACTAAAGAAATCTTCTATTGCAACTGATATTCTGTGAAGTTCTGGCTTGCTGTCCCACCAATCAAGTACGTTATACCATTCACTTTTAAGTCCTTGCATTATTCCGCTTGCCATATCGTTCCATCTGTCTGCTGTAAAGTAAGGCGCTACGTGGTTATTCCACCAGTTATATATGCCCGTGCCACTCCACCAGTTAGAAAAACTATCCCAACTGTTAGATAAGCTGTTCTTAATATTTTCACCTAAGTTGCCCCATCTTTCTTTAGTAAAATATGGTGAGACATTATCATTCCACCAATTATATATGCCTGTACCGCTCCACCAATTATTAAACGAAGTCCAACTATCAGTTAAGCTACCCTTTGCGTTATCTCCAAGAGATTGCCATTTTGCTTTTGTAAAATAAGGTGCTACGCTATTGTTCCACCAACCTACGATAGCTGTATTGCCCCACCAGTTTGAAAAACTGCTCCAAGAATTACTTAATGAGGTTTTAGCATTGTCGCCTAATTCTCCCCATTTTGCCTTAGTAAACCAAGGTGCAACACTTGTAGTCCACCAATTTGATATGTCGTCCTTGTGTCCGAATGTGATAGTTTCTATCACTCCATCAACAAAGCTATCTAAATCCTCAAATGGTGCTTTTATAAGATATGCTAATTGGTCAAACATTGACATGTCTATCTTCTCGCCTGTAAGTGCCTCGTTAATCTTATTGCCTATGCTAAAACCACCAATCGCCGCACCAATACCGCCGACAATTCCAGTTCCGACAGTTAATCCGATTTCCATCGGTGTTCCTAATGCCATAATTGCGCTTAAGTCTTCCGTAAGTAGCATGCTAAGTCCTGTCGAAATACTGCCTCCGCCAAGTGACTTAACTGTTTTGCCTACGCTTTTCCAACTGATAACATCTGCTATTTTACTAGCTAGTTTCTTATCTAAGCCCAAGAACTTCATTCCTAGTAAAGCTGTTACTATAGTCGTTTCTACAGGTGCTGATGTGAATGAACCGCTCCACAACTCAATAGCTGCTTTTATGCCCTCCCATATGAAATGACCTACACTTGAAAATACTTCCGTCCAGTTGATACCAGCTAAAAAGTCACCCATCTTTCTGCCAATTCCGTACCAATCAACTTTATCTATTGCGTCTGCAAACCAATTGAATATTCCGCTAACTAGGTTAGATGTATCTTGCCCTGCCATTTTAAAATCGCCAATTGCAAAATCTTGGAATATCTTCTTAACAGGTTCAAGTGCTTTATCAATCCTATCAGCCCACGCAATAGCCGAATTTTCCATATTGGCAAATGCTTTATTCCAAGCCGCTTCATATTCTGCCGCCGCCTTAGTAATATCATCTGTTAAGTCAATACTGCTACCACCGCCGCCACCGCTTGAACCCTTGCTTGAGCTTGTATCATCTTGTAATTTATTTATTTCATCAAATCCCATAAGGGATAGCGTAGCTTTCTTAGCTGAATCTGCTACATTTTGGTATCCGTCTGAAATATCTTCTAAGCCATCTGATGTGTCTTTATAGCTACTTTGTCCGAAGCTCTCAAAGTCAATCTTAACGCCCATAAGGCTTGCAAGATTTACTAGAAGTCGCTTGATTGCAATAGTAACGCCGTTTACAACTGGCATAACCTTTGAAAGAATTGGGATAAATAGCTGTCCTGCTACCATTCCTACCTCTTTCATATTGTTACTGAACTGGCGCAACATATTACTTGGGGAGTTGATTGTCAAATTTGTTATCGTATAGACTCTTTATCCTATACTTCTTATAGTTTCCTATAAGTTCAGAGTACATTATCACCCACGTTTTTACGTTTGGTTTGGTGGTAGCCACTTCCACCTCATACTGCCCTATATGCAGTAGTGTCGGACACTCTTGGGAATATTATATTTATTCAATTCCTACTCGTTACAATACTTAATAGCCTGTTCGTAATCTATTAAGTTATCTCGGTATTAGCATAGTTTTCAGCTTTAATCCAATAAAATCCTCTGCATTTATTTCCTGTCTTGATAGCCTTGTGAATCTGTTTATGCACTTTTTCAGGTTCGTTCATATATCTAGCCGCTTCTGTGCAATTATTAAAGTGGTTCACGATTTTTCTATTATTATCAAGTTGATAAATGCCCTTTCCCTCTTTTATACCATTATACTTATAATCTTTGTTTGGATTGTACTCATCAGCATATATCCATACATAATTGTTTGCTGTTCCATATTTACCACTTAGGCAAAAAGATATGCTTGTTCTTGGTGTTGATGTTTCTTGACTTGCTTGTGTTAATGAATCAAAAATGTTAAGAACAAACCCCTCTTTATCAAGTTGCATTACAGCACGCTTCCTTGCACTTGCTTTCTTTGAGTAAGAAGCAATCTTTTTAGGAATGTTTTCACTAACTTTATAACGCCACATATATTCACCTGAACGGTTTACTATGCCTTTTGCACAATTAGATATATCATGTCTTTGTAAACCTGTTACAACGCTTGCATGTGATGAGCTTATATACTCGTCAATGTAATTCCCATTAAGGTCATATTGAAGAACAGGCTTTGAATTCCAAGATATTCCACCCTCGCCACCAAGTGTGATATTGTATCCGTTTGAGTTTGGGAATGATATACAAGAATTGCACTTCTTAATCCATTGTATTTCTTTTTCTCTGATTTCAGAATCACTATCTGCTTTATCAACTATTTCCCATTCAAAGTTATCAATACCATACTTCTTTAATGCATTGTGAAAAGGTAAGCCATTGTTTATATCGTCAATGTGCTGTTTCTTTCTTTTTTCAAGATTATAAGTTTTTCCAATGTATATTTTACCATTGATTTTATTAGTTGCTTTGTATATAATATAAACTTTATTCATACTTATATTATACCATAAATTGCTCGTTTTGAAAACTTTAGCCTTCACCGATTTTGCCCGATTGTCATAAGATGTTTCCACTCTTATGCAACACTTGGAAGATAAGTTATGTCATTAACTTTCTTCCGTCTATTAGCTAAATCACCCCAAGATACTTTACTTTGGTCTAATATTGCCAATACTCTTAATTGCTGTTTTTCCATCTGCGTCATTTCTGATACAGACTTAGAAATGCCTAAGTTATAAGCATATGTCGCTAATGTAGCATTAGTAATATCAATACCATATTTATACAATGCTCTTGATTGACCGATTAAGCCGCTTTGCAAGTTTTGTGCTACTGTTGAATAGTCCACATTAAAAAGCGAGCTTATATCGCCTGCAAGCATTGTCATTGACTTTGTTATAGCCGCTGTCGCTTCACCAGTCTGCCCTAACGAATTAGTAACAGAAGCCAACTGTGAAGCGTACTGTGTTATCTCTTGTATGTTAAGTCCTAAGTTTTTTGCTCCACTTTCTTCAAGCAAGCCGCCTTGAACATTAACTTTAAGTCCAGATAGTTTTCCAAGAGTATCATTTACTCTGCTTTGAAAACTTTCTGCGTATGCTGTTGCGTTATCATATCCGTACTTTTCGTAATCCTTATCCCATTCTGAACCGATTTTGCCAAATGCAACTGCTTGATAGTTGAATGCTTCAATGTAATCTGTTGTTGATTTTATAGCTTCTATAAGTTTCTTACTGCCACGAATTACCATAAAATAAGTGGCATAAAACTTACCTATCGCACTTGCTAAGCTCCAACTGCTTTTAGTTGCTGTTCTAGCACTTGTAGAAACGCCATACAGCGTTTTTTGTAGTGAAGCAGAAGAAGTACCCACCTTTGAACCTTGGCTTGCTAAATTAGCCAACGCATTAGTCATAGCAATAACATTACTACTTACATTAGGTGCTCTTGATAATGTGGTCATTAAGCCATTCAGCGCATTACCCAGTTTAGGGATATTCACTGTGGCATTTTCAATACTTTTACCGCCTAGTTTGCCAAGTGACTTTGCAAATTCTGTGACCTGTGTTGCGTTTTGCGGTATGGCTGATATACTTGCAACCGCTTTTGTGACAGCTTGAAGTGATGTAGCTGTGTTAGTTAGTGCAACTGAATCAACAGAACCTATCTTCGTGATGTTCTTGGCAAGTCGGGTAAAATCTGCTGTTCCTGCGTTCATATTCTGCATAGCAGAGCCTAACTGATTAACACCATTTGCAAGACCACTTAGCGATGAGCCGTTCACAGTCGCAAGTGATGTAGATAGCCTTGTAAGCTGATTTATCAGTTTATCAACAGAATTAATAGCTTTAGTGGCAGTACCGGTAATTTCGACTTCTAATGAATCTAATTCCACGCCTTAGCCCCCTTTTATAGGATTGTTGGCGGTAGTCCTTTCTTTTCAGTCTGTGCCGCCCATTTTTGCTCATTGAGTAACATCAACTGTAACTCTTTATCATATGTATCTTCTTCACTTTCTTCTGTTTTTTCTGATAAAATAGCTTGTTTAGGATATTCAATGTGTACATCTTTATCAAATGCCGCACCTATTCCGCAAGAAATAGCTGGAATTGCATAAACTAAAAACCAGTTATACATTTCTGTGTCTCGATTTTGTCTATCAATTTTTTTACCTTTTGCGTATAGTAATAATTTTGTAGGTGTCATTTTTAAAAAGTCCGAATAACTAACGCCTAGTGAACTGGCTAAAACAAAGTATTCTTCCCAGATTATTTTGTGGAAGTCTGCTTTTTCTTGTGGTCTTGTGGAATTACTGTCGGCTTCTTCTGTTCCCGTGTCGCTTCTTCCACATTGTTCGCCATTTCCTCTAACATCGCTGTTATTCCGCTCAGCTCGAAAAAACCATCATCTTCCATCGCTTTCTTTATTTCTTCAAACAATGTTCTATATCCGTAACTCTTATCTGTCTTTCTCTTCTCTGTGATATATGCCCTAGTGAGTTCCTTTGCTTCATCCATTGTTACTGGGTTGTTATCAATGCAGCCTGCATAAATGGCTAAAATGCAAATCTCTGGCACATCTGCTGTCATATTTGCTAATCCATCAAAGGAAGCCTGCGCAACACTTTTATCTGTCTGCGCAAGTAAGTAAGAACCATTAACAACAGAAAACATTTTCTGCACTATCTCTTTGCACTCTGCCGCACCAAAAGAGAACTCAACTTTGTATTCTTTTCCATTTACATTAATATTCATCATAATTTTTACCCTTTCCCACCCTATCACTATATAGGGAAAGGTGCGGATTTTACACCGCACCTACCTTTTAAAATAATTATTCTGTTACGTCATCAAGATATGATGTGTAGTCGGCTGTTTTGGCGTTTGTGCCACCAATCGACACAGCCTTTGATTTAGTCGATTGGCTTATTATTCCCCCACCTTTGTTACTGTGAATGTGCCACCAGCACCCTCGACAACTTGAAGCTTGTCTGTGCATTCGATAGGTGAAGTATTAGGAACTGCTGTTACTGTCATTTCAAGTACCGAATCAGTACCAGAAACATCATTAGGTGTTGCTGTTACCTGCCCCACAAATGCGTACTTAGCAACCGCACCTAATCCGTCAGAACCATATAACTGAATAATATCTAACTGCTTACCCTCTGTTTTGATTAAGTCCTGCAAATAAGCCTTTTCAAGGTTTCCTGTGTAAGTCTTAGCGTCAGATGTTTTGATACCCATTAAGAATGTCTGTGAATCATCTTCAAATGTTGTACTTTCAACTGTGTTAGGTGCTGATACTGGTGCTGAAATCGACTTAGCCGCTACCATTAACTTGTATGAGCCTGCAAAGCCGTCTTCGCTATGCTCCTTGTAGATAACCCTAGCTTTATAACTTGTACTTGCCATTGCCTTGTTTACCTCCTAAAAATTTGCAAAAAAATAAGAGCATTTCTGCTCTTTGTTACAATAATCTGTCATTTGCCGCTATCATTCGTCTGAATCTAGCGGTACTCTTGTGTACTTTGTTGCTGATTGAAAATTCTGGCATTGCATTGCCTTGAAATCTCATTGTCTTGAATGTATCTGTAATTATTGCCATAACCTTGCGACAGTCAGACTTGCTTGTGTTAGTGGTAACATCTACTTGAAATGTTGCTAACAAAGCATTAATTGTCTGCCCATCAAGCGTTTGTCCTTGCTCTACCGCTGGCAACAGATGTATGTATACCGTTGGGAATACCGCTTGACCGCTGTTTTCTCCCTCATTTGTTATAACTATCTTGGGGTACGCTTTCTTTAATTGTGTTAGAGTTTTAGCCTTGACAAGCGTTGTGACTGTGCTTTCGAGGTCTATCGCCCAATCGTTTGCATTTGCCATTAGTTAAACACCTCTTTCGCTATACGCTTATACTGATTAATAATCTCTATTGTGGCATTATACATAGGCATTGTAGCTTTAACGCCGTGTGTGTAGTGCCATTGGTTATCATTACCTAAGTAGTACCAACCATCTTCAAATGCGTGTATTTGCCCTGGGTATGTTCCTACGCCCAAGCTGAAATCATTAGCCTTTGGGTTTTCGTTACCGCTGTTGTAGTAAATACCTGCGCCAAATTCAATTGCTAAAAGCGTGTAAAATGGCTCTCTATCTTCTACCTCAATAGTTTTGCCAGTAGCAATTAAGATAGCTTGGTAGCCATCTTGAATAGGCTTTCTGTCAACTCTCAATGTTACTGTCCTACCTAATGGACTTTCATTAACGCTCATAATTGCCGCTTTGTCGCCTAATTCTGCTAATCGTTCAACAAGCAATTCACATTTATACTGTAATGTTTGCTTATATTGTTGTAGCTGTCTTATTGCCCCTTGTATTGAGCTTTCCGATAAAGATACATTAATTGTATGTTTAGCCATAAATCACCTACTTTACAACCGCTTTAAGCATATACTTAGTTGAGCACAATGCTGGTTTCGTACCTACAATCGTGAAGTCCGCTGATGTTTCATCAACAAGGCTATCATTTGTGTATGTAGGCTTGCTATCGAGCCAGATAAGGTCGCCTTTTTGAACAGGCAACATATTCCTATCTGTCAGTAAAATAGCGTCAAAATCAGCGGTATCAAAGCCGTATTCTTTGCTCTGTGCTTCTCCACCACTAAATGATATGTTAGCTTTAAAATTAACCGGTTCTGAAAAACCTGTTTTCTCTTCAAGGACTTTGGGTATCTTATTTCCCTCATCATCAAGATAAGGAATGAAGTTGCCCTCTGTGTCGGTATATCCCTCATAAAGGATATTGCTGTCATCGTCTCTTTCATAAATAGTTACTGTCTGCCCTTGAAGTGAATACTTCATAGCCTGCTTATTAATGTCAAGCATTGTTCTTTACCTGCTTATAAATCTGATTAACGCCTGTACTTGATAATCCGGACACAATTCCTACTGCGATTGCATTAAGAATGTCATTAGCTGGATAATCTGGGATTACATACATACCGATAACGCCTAAGATACCACCTGCAACGCCTACGATTATAGGAATGTAATTGTCCTTAATGTGCGGAATTGCCTTAGCTCCTAAACCTATCAGATATGTTATTACAACGATTGCAACTACTGTTGATACTGATGTTATATCCATTCTGTTATACCTCCTTATCTTCATTAAGCCGTGCTTCCAATCCGTCTATTCGGTGGTGTGCCGACTTTACGCTTTCCTCAACCTTAATAATCCTGTTATCGTGAGAATTAAGTTCTTTTCTCATTTCTGTAACTTCATTCTTTATCTCTGTTGTGTTGCTTGATATTGTGTCAAGCTTCATATTTATGCGTGTATTTTCCTTTACGCGCTCCGTAAGTTCTGCATTGTCAGACTTTTTGTTGTTCTTAAGATTAAGTCCTAAGGTAAACAGTCCGAAAAAGACGGAAAAAGCAACTGAAATAATGCTTATAATTACTGCTATTGGCATTGATATACCGCCTTTCATAATTAATTAATGACACATCGCCCACCACCCTTAATGTGTGCCGCCTGCTAACATATTGCTGACATCAGCAAAATGCTAACGCACAATCTTCTATAACACTTTAGCAAATGGAAATACCCCAACAAATAAGCTATCTCTGTCTCTCCAAGTTCTGTTGACGCCATTTTCATTGTAGCTTGACATAAATGCTTCGCCTGCCTGTGAATGGTCATAGACTGCCAGATTAACGATAACGTTTTCAAATTTTTTCAAATCTTCGGTTATCATTTCATCTGTGTAGCTGTCGGGGTAATTTCTTCTTGCCTTTACATCTTCTGTAGCTTGCTTAATGAGCTGTTCGATTATCGGGTTATCTTCTTTGTTATCGAACACTACCACATCAGATGTAGTTTCGTCATCATTTGTGACTGTATCAATATGAAATTGTTTAAGTCTGATTTTGACCTGCTCTAATGTGGTGTATTCCATAACTGTCTCCTATAATCCTAATTTCTCAATTAACAGCTTCTTTAATTCTGCTCCTGTGAGTTCTTCTGCATTGTCTATACCCTGTTCTGCGGCAAACGCCTGTAAATCAGATGTAGACATACGATTTATGGTTGTTTTGCTATAATCAAAAGAAGCTCCAGAATTGTTATTTTCTGGAACTTCTTCACCTGTGTTATACCATTTACCATTGTGAACTACTATATATGGATATTTCATAGTTGCACCCCCTATTCTTCGCCATGAACCTCATATACGAATGTGCTATCCATATTCTCATATGATGGAAGTACAACTTCTGAAGCAAATGTTGACATCTTCATAGGTGGTCCATACTCTGTCTTTGTAGCAACCGTAATACCTACACCGTATGTTGTAACATCGACATTAGGTAACTGTCTTGCTGTTCTTTCTTCTGGTGTAGTGCCGAACCAAGTACTACCAAGATTGCCATCTGGGAGAAGTGTAACCTTGTTATCTGGGTAGAAGTACTGCTCCTTGCCATCATCATCAATGTACATCTTGTCGTAAAGTACGATAGTGAGCTTTGTTCTCTTCTGCACTACTGAAATAACAGTATCATCATCAACCTCAATGGTTGCTGTAAGGTTCTGTGCGAGAATCGAATTTCTTATCTGTGCATTATCAAGCAGATACTGGAATGTATTGCTGTTCATAAGTACATATCTAGCAATCTTGCCCTGCTTCTGTAACTTCTTTCTTGCATTGTTAAGGTCTGTAAGTGGCTTTGAATTAGCTGTATCACTCCACATACTTGTGCCGGTTAACTTTGCGTAATGGTCTTTTGCGTATGAGCCATCCTTGTCATAATCGTAGGCATACTGAACGCCATCACTCACGATAGCAATTACCGGATGACCTGCATTTGTAGAAAGAAGCGACATTCTCATACGCTCCGGTACAACTTCTGCACCACTTACAAGGTTGTTAGTATCGTCATATACGCTTGCCAAAGCACTCGCAAGGTATGGGTCGTCAGCGGACTGAATACGCTCGATTTCAAGCATTTCTTCTTCTCCAACTGTCATTCCCTCACGGAAAAATGCCATCTGTGTTTTTTCTTTGCTTAATCCCTCTCTGGCTCTAAGTGTTGGGATTGTGTCAAAGTTAGATGGTGCAAGTGATACTGGAAGTCCTTTGTGCGTCTTAATCCAGCTTAAATCAAGCCCCTGCTTCTTTCTTTCTGGAAACCACTGTAAGCCGAGATAAGGTATCTGGTTACTAGCGTTTTTTGTTGCTGATAATGCAATAGACTTACTGTCTAATACTTCATTAATTAACATCTGTTTACCTCCTGTTATTATTCAAATACAATCATTGGAAGAGCTGTCTTAACTGTTGCGTCATATGTAACGCCTGAGTGTGCTTCTGCCACCTTTGTATTAAGGTATGCTTTCTTAAGTAGTACCCCCTGTGGTCTATCCTCTGTTACATCAAACCTTAAAATACCCACTACTGTAGCTGTATTGTCAGCCTTGCCATTTGCTCCGATTGGTGTACCTGCCTTGACAATTCTCTTGCCCTGTGCGTTTTTAGTTGTCACGCCATCAAAATCAAGTGTTAATGGGATTGCTTCATTAGGCTCTCTCTTTAAAATCTGAACATCCTCTGCGTATGAAGTCTTTTCATACTGCATATTCATTTCCTTTGCCATTTCTTACCTCCTGTTATTACTGAATGTAATGTGATAAAACGTCATTGTTCTTAGGCGCATTAGATATAAGGCTTTCTGCTATCTTTTCAGCATTTGTCTTATTGTCTGCACCGCCTTTATTACTGCCACCGCCCGGAATATCCTGATGTTTAGCAATCTCCTGTTCCTTAGCCTGTGCCGCAGCGGTTTCTTTTTCGGACATAATCTTGCCAAGTTCGGTGTAATCAAGGCTTCCATCATCTTTAACAACTGTCTTTGCCTGTTCAGCAGTAATCTTAAAATTAGTCATAGCTGCTTCCCTCTGGTCTCTGATAGCGTTAGATTTCTGTAAATCGGCTATCTGCTGATTAGCTGTATCTAGGGCTTTATTTGCCTTTTCAAGCTCTGTCAGATTGCCGGCCTGTATTTCATCAAGCTGCTTCTGTAAGTCATCTGCTGTGTCAGCCTTGGCCTTGTACTGCTTTGCCTTGTTTTTCTCGGTAGCAACTTCTGAATTGTTCTGATTAAGTAAATTCGTAATCTGTTCATCTGTTGCTTCTGGAAAAAGTTTTAATACATCTTCTCTTGTCATAATTACCTCCGTTAAACACACGCTTTTGTTACCGCAGGTCGCTCCTGCTGTGTTCTTCTGCTATTTACCGCATAGCTGCAAAATGTATAAAATAAAAGCAGCTACCGATTATTCGATAACTGCCTTATTTTGCTGATTATTATTAAGTTGATTAACTATCTTTTGTGCTTTCTTTTCTTGTGCTTCCACATCATCAATAGTCTTGTATATATTATCAAGATATGGTTTTGATAAAAGGAATGTCTTTTCTGCATCTCCCCATAAACCAACTGTCTTAATTGCTATAAGTGGATGTATGCCACTTTGAAGCAACACTGTAAGTGTCTGTGCTTTAGTGTACATATTATCCTGTGGACTGTGATTTATTTGTATGTCAAAATCTCTAACCGACAGTTTTAAGTCATTTCCAGCAAGCCTTAATATATTAAGAACTGCTACTGCTAATCGCTTTTCACACGATTTAACGATAGGGTCTTTCAGTTTTGCTCTTGTCTTAGAGAAATCCCATCCGTTTCTTAACTCAACCGCCCCTTGAGTATCTCCGCCTGTGTTGCCCTGTTTGTTTGGTATAGCTAATATAGATAATGTATTATCCCACAAATCATCTTTAGCAACTTGACATTGGGTCTGATTAAGTTCCTGTGTCATAATATCGACGTCAGACTTGTTATCTTTATTCATTGACTTAACAACCAATGCGTGATTTTCTTTCATTTTCTTAAAGTTTTCTTCGTCAATTTCGCAATTAACAAACTTAACCCAATACTCAACAAACTGCTGTATGCCATCCATTCTGTTGGACTGCATATTATTAATTGCGTCCAACATACCGATAACAAGTTCAATATCAGATATTCTTTCATGGTTATTAGGAAATTCAACAATAGGAATTTCACCATATGTATGCAGTTTCATTTCAACTACTTTGCTGTCAACAATTCTAAAAGACATAGTGTCGGAAAATGCCATTTTATACCAGTTTCCGTCCTCGTCTTTAAGCTCTTGCACAACAAGCATAGGTTCTTCTGTGCTTTCATTGTAAACAACGTAAGTATTCATTGGTGTAGGTGCTACAATTCTAAATGGCACATCACCATTTTTAGGTTGAACCGCCTTAAAGGATGTTCCTGTTGCCGATTGCCATTCTCCAGCTTTAATGTCTTTTTCTTGCTTATTGGCATCCGCCATAAAATCATTAAGTGTATCAACAGCTTTATTGATAGTTTCATCATCTTTGCGGCTAATAAACTGAATTGGCTCGCCATACGTCTGTCCTACCTTAAACTGAACAATCTCATATGCGTGATTCTCAACAATCTTGTTTGTAATATCTTCATTAGTCAGCTTATGTCTATACAATATCGGTTGGTCGCCCTTGTAGTAATGCCACAGATACTTAATAACTGGCTTATTCCAATTAAATACACCTATAGTACTTCCAATAACCTTAACAACATTGTTAGCAGTTATTGTATCTACATTTGTATATGCAATTTTTCTACCATAACAACCTCTGACAAGGTCTTGAAAATACATTGTGTTCATATCTTGCTCCTAATAAAATGTCATACCGCTTGAGCTTCTACTGTTCGGTATTTCCTTAATCTGAAAATTATCATCATCGTTAGGCACATACCATATCCATTTACGGCAATGCTTGCACGCTAACTTATGTGTTCGTGGGTCTTTCTTATCTGCCTTAGTTAAAAACTTATGGCAGTTCGGACACATGATTGATTTATCTTTATTCATATAAAAATTCATATTTTTACCTCGTTGCATAACAAAAAGCACCATCACAATTAAGTAACGGTGCTTTCGATAAGGAATGTTTTGTTTATGAAAAACATCTTTGTAACTTCTTACAAATACAGTATATCATTAGTGCAATATGACATTCTATGACATCTTTTGTAAATATTCATTTCCATATTTATCTTCAAAGGCTTGCAGGGCTTTAGCATGTATCCTGTGTACCTGTCGCCAACACCAGTCTGTTTCATTTGCAATTTTTTCAAATGTAAACTTTCTGACATATCTTAGAAACAATACTGTGTAATAATCTTCGTTGTTTATCTGCTCTATCTGCTCTATTATTTTGTTCTTTACATCAATGTATTTATCTATAAGCTTATCAAGGTTTTCTTCCATTTGTTCAAGTCTGACATATCCGCAACCTGTTTTGTCTGGATCTGATGATGACATAACTCTTTCTTCATTAACAACCGCTGATATGCTGTATGATAATTCTTTATACTGTGTTATTTCTATCAATTTATTATCAATTATCTTGTTGTAATAACTTATCTGATTCAGGTAGTCCTTAGTTGTCATAATAGATTAATACCTCCTAAATGGATTTATAGCAGCTTCAACCTTTGCTACTCTATTACCCTGTGTCATTCTCAATGCAAAATTTGAAAATACATCTGGAACGTCATCCAACTGTTTTTTTCCAGATACTGAATACTGTTTTAGCAACGACATCATTATTCCGTATTGTTCATTAGGTTTGTAAAGCGATGAGTCTTTAAAAATAATGTGTTGCAAAATCCAGTTAGAGCATTGAAAAATCCTTGCCTCTTTGTTTGTTTCTGTAGGCGTATCTGTAATATTACATATCCAACCTGCACTCTCCACACGCTTATTAACTTCCATTGCAACCCTATCTCCACCGGCGTTACGCTCAAATTCGCATTCTTGCACTTTGTTATTTACAAGTACACCTGCAGCATTTCTGTATTGTTCTTCATAATCCGCTGTGTTGTCGCATACGCAATCAACGCAGTAATAATCTTCTCCGTATTTTTGCAATACAGGCAGTACAAAATAATCCGTACCTTTGCCCTTTGTATCGCATTGAGCTGTGATAATCTCCGGCTCTCCGTGTGGCAAATTGAGATATCTTCGGATTTTATCATCTGGAAATAGTAATCCCTCACGCTCTATTGGGTCTTGCTTGTAAAGACAACGATATGAGATTTCATCCATAAGCAACTGAATGTCGGCAAAGTCTTTTTCAGTATATCCGCCAAATTCATAATTAAAATTGCTTTTTCCTGTTACCGGGTCTACATCCGGAACCGATACAACTTTAACTCTTTTGTTTCCGTCATATGCTTGTATAATTCTACCAATAACGTCTCTAACACTCCATCTGGTAGCAATATGTATTTCTTTACATGGAATACCGTTATTATCCGGTATTTTTCTCTGTCTAGCATCTACAGCATATTTGTCCCATAGTTTGTCAAGATAAGCCGGATTAAGTGCTTCCTCAATTCCACCAATCATATCATCTACTAAAAGGAATTTGTTTGCACGAACTTTACCGGCATTTTTACTTCCTACAGAAGTGCATTGAACAGATTGAAATGCTTTGTATTTTCCCACATTAAACTGTTCAAGTTTTGCATTTGTGCTTGTGACACGAAGTTTCGGAAAAATCTCATTCCATGTGTACTCATCAGCATTCGTTACGATATCGTATACTCCATCATAATACATTCTTGTGATATCGCCACTGTGGGAATAAAACAGATTAAAACATTCCGGGTACCAACCTATTACTCCAGCATGAAAAAACTTTTCAATGCTCGTCTTTCCAGTTCCAGGCGGCATAGATATACACAGTATATCGTATTTATCATCAATCATGCCTTGCAACGCATCTATTAAGCCTATTTTCATTAACTGCTGCCTTCTTGGCATATAAAATCGTTCTCTAGGTTCCCTGTTCTTTTCGATATACCTAAAAAAGCTGTCAACTACTTTGTTCTGTGCTTCAATCAGCAAAATATCGTAAAACCAATTAATCAATTCATACTCTACTTTATTTGCAAAAGCATATTTTTCCAAACTCCATATTGTGCCGCCTGTTCTAGCCAAACAGAAATTTTCTATAAGCTCTTTTGTTCTTTTGGCAAGCTGTAACCCATACTCTATATCTTTTTCGCCATTTACAGCTACATTACAAGCATCTGTATAAGCGTTGATTACCTGTTCATCAATTCCATTTTTCTTTATGTAATTTTCATATCCATTAACTGTAGAAATAAGGCTCTGACTAGCCATAAAGAAAAGCACCTCCGCCTTTTAGCAGAAGTGCCTTATAGACCTCTGCCTATAATTGTTTTAGGGTAGCGACTACAATCAATCTGTAGCCGGTAATATCGTTTTAGTTGTAATATACCGCTCCGTGGCACAAAGGACATTCGCACTTCCAGTTATCGCCCTCTCGTTGGTCGCCACAGTATATATATTCTTGTTTGATTGCTTCAAAAATCGTTCCACAATTTTTACATTCAAACCTTAGTGGTTTTCTGGCTATGTTTAAATTGCCTTGTTTAATTATTTTCATAACCTCATTCCTTTCTCACACCATTTGCTAATGATTTTGTTTCCTCTAAGATTTTCATTGCTAAAGCTCTTGAAAACTCCATATTGTCTTTAGGGTATCTTCCTAAAATTGATTTTGCGTACTCATTAACCGCATCAACAGAAACATCAATACCCATTACTTTTCCAGATACCTCAACACATTCTGCTCTCTTTTCATCATTTGTGCATTTATTGTCTTTGTTGTATCGGCAAGTAGTTAAGTCGCAATCAGTATTTTTAATATCAGTTTTAAATAAAATTTCATTCTTCCACCAACTTTCAAACTAACCCTAGCATACATAAAATATCAAGCCCCGATATTCTCTCCGCACCCTCTCTTGTATGTATAAGAATTTCTTTAAGCTTTTCATTTTCTGTGTTGCTGTATTTATTTCTATCATACGCTTCTGAAAAGCAATAATATTTGCAATATCCGTAGCCTACACCAAGCATATTTCCATGAATACTCTTCCCGACAATATCGTAATATTTTGGGACTTTTAAAATATTGTGTTTTTCATCTAGGGTACATTCCTTTTGTTCTGCTTTTAGCTTTGATTGAAGATATTTCAGAAAGCTTCGTATATCCTGTTCTGATTTAGAAATATATAAAATAGTTTCATTCATTCTTCCACCAACTTTCTACCGCAGATAGGGCAATAATTGATTTTATAATCAAAATCCATAAAACTATCGCCTGTTGTAAAGTGAATAAATACGCCATCTTCTCTCTTGTATATATAATCTTTGTAATCAGGGTTTTTGTAATCTGATGTATAAATGTTTTCGCAAAACTTACACATATCACTTCTTCCCCCATAAATTATCCGGTAATTCCTCGCCGCCATATATCTTGTTAGCGTATTTCTTAAATGTCGGTACGCTACAACCTGCTACTTTTGCCGCCTTTACCTGTGAAGCCTGCCCCGATATGTACAGGTTAATTGCTTCATAAAACTTATCTTTGTTTAGTGGGTGTACGCCTGCCGCCATAATAATCACTCCTTGTCTGTTTTACATCATTTTCTGTATCATAATTGCCAATATACCTGTCAGTAAATATATTATTATTGACATTCCCTCTTTAACAGCTGTTGCAATAGATATATCTTCTCTTTCAATGTATTTGATGTTGTAATAAACCCATATCAGTAACACTATGCCTAATATTAATTTCATAAACATTGTTCCTTTACATCTCTATAAATCTATTTGCCAGCTTGCTAAGATATTCAGCATTGGCAAAATGTGTTATTGAGTAGTTGGTGCTTTCTCTATGTTCTCTGATGAAATGGTCGTTAATCATTCTCTGTAAAACTGTAATGCCCTTATCGTCTGTTTCATATATAGCGTCAGCGTCGAAATGTCCGTGTTCTGTATCTGTGATAGTTGATAGGACTGAACATACATTCTTTAACGTCTTATCTGTAAGTATTGGGTGTACTTTATGGAAATAGATTTCATATAACTGCATATACATCTTAAATCCATCCTTAACGCAATCACATATAGCTGAATTATCTATATCGTTGTCACAGATGTTATTGAACCTATCAATCATATCTTTTTCTTTAAGCAACATTTCATCTCTTGTGACAGCTCTTGCCGTCGGTTTCTCTGAAAACGATGTATATACCTCTCCATCAATGTTAATTGATGTATTATCCTTATTAGTAATTTCTGAATTATAATCTCTGTTTATATTCTCTGTAGTAATCTCTGGTAATGGTCTGTCGTTTTGTCCTTCTCGACAGGTCATTTTGTCCTGTCGGTCTGTCACTTTGTCTTGTCGATTTGTCATTTTGTCCTCATCAGAATTAAATTCATCCACAAGTTCTTGTAATTTTTTAGTATCTATTGTGTACCACTTTGTTTTATCAATAGCTAATTTGTTGTAATTGGCAGATAAAACGACACCTTTATTTTCAAGCCTTGTGAATGTTCTCTGTATCGTTTTTTCACTCCAATATGGAAAATTATTAATTCTCCAATCACTGTATGAGTTGTAAACCCAATATTTACCATCAATAAGGTTCTTTTCAGCTTTTTTATTAATTTCTAGCCAATAATTTAATTGATTTAACACTATTGCTTCGTTTAAATCTCCTAAAACAAGTGCTAAATCGGTGTTTACAATAAGTGTCTTTGATTTGTCAATAAATAATTCTTTAAAATTCATCTCCAATACCTCCGCTTGATATTATTTATGTATGCCTGTGATACATACTCCGCTTAATTGATAAAAACAACAAACAGGCACAGCGGAAGTGCTTTTCGCTTCGTCAAGCTAGTTTGTTGTAATCGGATAGACAGGACTTGAACCTGTGACTACTTGAATGAATCAAGCGCTGCTCCCAACTGAACTACTATCCGTTGTACAGTTTCTTATGTGACCAGCTCCAACTCTTTTCATATTCGAGTTAAAACTAGCCACACAAGCATTTTAATTATTTCAGCAGGGACTACTGCAACGCCTGCTTATTCGGGAATGACCCGACCGCTTGATGTGGTGTGGATTTGAACCACACATGATTGTCGCGACTCTCGTCATCTAAGTTGCCGGTTTCAACGAATTATCTTACGGCAATAACGTTTACCCATTCCGTCACACATCAATAGTCAGTACACACCGACTAGCGCAGATAGCAGGAATCGGACCTGCATAACGATTTTACTCGTTAGAGAGATTAGCAATCTCTTGTGATACCATTACACCATATCTGCAAAATAAAAAAACTGACACTTTGTTGGGAAATGTAATAAGATCTTTCGGAGATTATTGTAAGTTTTAACAATCAAGCTAAGTTTATTGTTACGATTGGGGATATATGTCGCAAAGTGCCAGTTTTAAATAGCAGTGTGAGGTACGAACTCACATAATAGGTCTTGGCAAAAGCTGGATGCAATACAGATAAGCCCGTGCAGTAGGACTTGATAATGTTCTAAGATAGTGCTTTCGCTCGCTATTACTACTGTAACTGCTAATGCTGCATTAAGCTAATTAAGCGCGCAGCAAAACCTCACGGACTTTCTGACAGTCCTTAACAGCTCTTGCTATGAGGTGAAAGGAGAACTTAATGTCATGGTAATTCCACCAAACCAGTAAGTTCAAAGATGCAAGTAACGATTAAGTACTTGCGAACTACCCCTATCAGAATCGAACTGATGATGTAAGAATCAAAATCTTATGCCTTGACCGCTTGGCTAAGGGGCAATTAAGCTACTCTTTATCTTCAAAGAGTGCTGCAATATCATTTGTACTATTAATCTGTTCTACAAAGTTATCTGTGCCGTTAGGATGTGTGTCTGGATTACCATTGCAATTTTTGCAAGGCGTTTCAAACCACATTTTAAATTTATATAAGCAATTACAGCAATCTTCCTCTGGCTTAAGCATTAGACATCACCTGCCTGTCTATGATTAGCTCTGTAAGAATCAAAGCCATTCGGATAACGTGCTATAAGCTTATCTATGTTTGTCTGCATTACATCATCAAGACTGAATCCGCAAGCTTCGCAAATCATAGCAATGTACCACATTACATCACCGCACTCTTTCTTGAGGTGTTCTAGGTCTATGCCTTTTTCGTGGAATATGCCCTTTTTAACAAGGTCTGATACTTCGCCAGCTTCGCCAGTTAAACCTAAGACACCATTAAGAAGTCCTGCTATGTCATTTATGTTGCTACACTTAGTATTGTTTTCTGTTAGAGGACTAAGTGGAAACTTACCAGTTAATTCAGTATTTAATCTATGATAAGCCATTTTATCGTTAGTACGCATAGCCAATTTTTGGTATTCATTGCCCTGCATTTCTAACCCCTTTTTATATTTTAAAAATTTTTGGAAATAGCCCGATTGAGTAATCGGTATCTGATGTGTGTTTGCAAAATCTTTAGAATTAAATTAACTGTGTTTATTATACACCTATCTATAGGATTTGTACAGTAATTATTGACTAAATTATATAGGTTTTATTAAGGCTATATTAATAAATATATTAATTATTGTATATGGGTTAATAAGTTATTAATTATTGGGTATATAAATATATATATATAAATAAATGTGTATATATAAATATAATAAGCCTTTTTATTTTTGAGAATATTTGAGCGACTTAGCAAGCAGTCGAACATATGTTTGTTTAACCCCCTCCGCCCTTATCTGTGTAATTGTG
>OGLB01000100.1_pt1 | contig 54997 bp, 47 predicted proteins | sample 1572551 | NCBI WGS metagenome assembly OGLB01 (sample SAMEA2582003, study PRJEB24529) | metagenome | biome: Human gut stool | place: China | collected 2011
AGATTGCGTCCGCCGCCCGGTCAGATTGCGTCCGCTGTCCGATCAGATTGCGTCCGCTGTCCGTCTGCTTGTCTTGATGTTTTATGGGGAAAATACTAAGCACTTATAGGGTAAATCCTATGCTCTTATATGAAAAATCCCTTGCTTTTATGTTTTCTTTGGCGTAATTTTGCAATATCGAAAAACAATAGTTAATAACTTAATAGCTTACGATTATGAAAAGATTAGTATTGACACTCGCCGTAGCTCTCGTAACGGCACTCTCAGTAAGCGCACAGCGACTCGCCAATATTCAGGTGGAGGCACGTTTTATAACCGACAAGATGGTTCTCGAACTGGGACTCTCAAATGTGCAGCGCAACAACATCCTGCAGCTCAATCTCAGCTATCTCGATGCCATCAACAGCTATCGCGACATAAACGGCAAGGCATGGAAGCACCGCAACAAGGAGTTGCGCAGAATGATGAGCGACCGCCAATGGAAACGCTACAAGGAGTCTTATTACTTCTATCAGCCTATCGACTGGCGCAGCAACGCTTACGTACACAATATCTATGCAAAATATCCGAACAGAGTGGTTGTCGTACACGAGTTGAAGCCCTGTAAGCACCATAAGCACTACAAGTCGTGCAAGCCATGCAAGCATCATAAGTATGACAAGCATGACAAGCACCATAAGCACGACAAACATCATAAGCACGACAAGCATCGTAAATACGATAAGGACGACCGGTATGAGAAGCATCCGTTCGGAAGTCGCCGTTAGTGGCATCAGTGACAATCAAGTGTTGCAGAGCTGTTCCACCTCCGCAATATGAGGTGCGGTTTTTGTAAGAATTGTTAAAAGAACACACGAAACAACTCTTGGTTTATACATAATAATTAACTTTGAATTCTTAATGGCGCAGAGTGGTGTAAGTCCTCTGCGTTTTAATGTAAGTATGAACCAATAATCTTGTAATATATGACTTGTTTCAAAGGTCAGTTTCTTCTGACTGCCACTGTCGTAACTCCATTATTGTTCGCAGCGACCGGGGCGACAGCCCAGACCGCAAAGCGTTTCGTGGTGAAGGGTGTAGTGGCTGATGCCGCTACTAAGGAAGGCGAGCAGTACGCCACCATGAAAATCACATCGCAAACCGACTCTACATCCACCGCCGCACTCGCCGTGTCGGAGGCTGACGGCTCCTTCAGCATGACTCTGAAGAAGGCGGGCAGCTATCGCCTCTTTGTCAACGCAATGGGCAAGCAGCCCATCGTGCGCAACTTTGTTGTGTCTAATAGCGAACCCGTAGCCGCGCTCGACACATTGTTTATAAAGGAGGCTTCGCACGTGCTGGGCGCTGTGGAGATTGTGGCGCAGAAGCCGCTCGTGAAAGCCGACATCGACAAAATTACGTACGACATAGAGGAAGACCCCGACTCGAAGACCAACAATATATTGGAGATGCTGCGCAAGGTGCCGATGGTGACGGTAGACGGCGATGGCAATATCAAGGTGAACGGCAGCTCGGGTTTTAAGGTGTACGTCAACGGACGACCCAACAACATGATGTCGAAGAACCCGAAGGAGGTGCTGAAGAGTATGCCGGCATCTTCGATAAAGAAGATAGAGGTGATAACCAACCCCGGTCCGAAGTACGACGCGGAGGGCGTGGGCGGCATCCTCAACATCGTGACCGTGGGCAAGGGCATCGAGGGCTATACCGTTACGACGAACGCCAGTGTGTCGAACACTGATACTGATGCCGGTGTGTATGCTACGGTGAAGCAGGGCAAGTTCACCGTCAGTGGAACCTACTCGTACAACTACTACGATATGCGTAATATGCATAGCGACTTTAGCAGTCTGTTCACGGGCGACCCTGCCACGCCTTCTGCTTCTGACCGCTATGCTACGAGCGACAGCCGTTCGTATAACCACTCGCATTCGGGCAACTTCGAGGCGAGCTACGATGTGGACACGCTGCGACTCGTGACTGCCTCGTTCGGCATCTGGACGAACAAATCGAACGCGCACAGCCTGTCAAGAAGCAACGCCATGTCGCCCCTGTCTGGCGCAACGCTCTATTCGTATGCCAACGGCGGGCGCAGCGTCTCTGACAATATGTATCTCTATGGCAACCTCGACTATCAGCGCCTGTTCAAGCTGAAAGGTCGTATGCTCACCTTCTCCTACAAGATAAACGGGGGCACCAATGGCGGCGACAACTATTCGTCTTATGATGTGGCTGAAGCTACCGACGAGTGGCTGCCGTTCGTGAAGCGCTTGTCTGACGAGCATACTGAAAGCAGCGGACGAAGCATGGAGCACACGTTGCAGGTAGACTATACTACGCCTATCGGCAAGGCGCACAACGTGGAGGTGGGTGCAAAATACATATTGCGCGACAACCGTTCGGACGACGACCGCTATGTGCGTCAGAACGGAACCGACGGCGAATATACGTTCGATGAACAGTATTCGTCGCACTATCGTCACAAGAACGACATCCTCGCTGCTTACTTGGGTTACGGCTTAAGATTAGGCAATCTGTCGGGACGACTCGGCGCACGCTATGAGCATACGTTCCAGAAGATAAAGTATGAGTTAGGCGAGGGCGAAAACTTCTCTACCGGGTTCGATGATGTGGTGCCGTCGGCAAGTCTCGGCTACCGCATAAACGACGAGAACAATCTGCGATTCGGCTACAATATGCGTATATACCGACCGGGCATCTGGTCGCTCAATCCGTATCTCAACCAGACTAACCCCGAAGCGCTACAGCAGGGCAACCCTAATCTGGTGAGCGAGAAGAATCACAACGTGCAATTGACCTACAGCTACTTTGCTGCTAAGTTCTCCGTTAGTTGCACCATGCGCTACAGCTTCACGAACAACAATATTTCGAGCGTTACGTCGCTTGTGGAGGACAACACTATCGAGAGCGTGAAGAATCCGACGGGCAAGCTCGTCAGCTACACCACGTACCGCAACATCGGACGCACACAGACCGCGTCGCTGTCGAGCTATGTCAATTGGAACATTTTCAAGAATACACGCCTGACCATGAATCTGTGGGGCGACTATTCCGACTACAACGACCGTCAGCAGCTGCACAACTATGGCTATTACGGTTCGGCGTATGTAGGTGTGCAGCAGACGCTGCCTAAGAATTGGAGAGTGAATTTAGGTTTCTATGGCTGTACAAGTAATCCTGGTCTTCAATCGAAGACAGAGGGTAGGTACAACTATAACTTGAATGTGCAGAAGTCGTTCCTCAGGGATAGGCTCAACTTCAACTTGTATGCAAGTAATTTCCTTGATGCAAAGCGCCATTATAAATCGACTGTCACAGGTGCGAACTTCATAACGCGTAGCGACTCGTCGTATAATCCGTGTAGCGTCGGCATAAACGTAAGTTGGCGCATCGGCGAATTGTCATCGGGTGTAAAGAAGGTGGCACGATCTATCTCTAACGACGACGTTAAAAGCGCGGAAGGTGGTGGAAAGTAAGCCTATTCCACCATCTCGCGTCTCTTAGTCTCTTTCAGGCGTTGTTCCACTTCGTCGGGCGACACCGTGCCGGTTATCAAGCTTTTCACCCACACGCTGAGGGCGAAGCAGACAATGGTGATAACCGCACTCACAATCCATTTGAGCAGCTCGTTCTGCAGCGGCACGTTATTTATCGAAACGATGCCTGCCACTACGGGTATGCCAAACAGAATAAGATCGGCACCGGAGTGTATCTTGAAATTCTCTTTCGCATGGCGATACTCGTCGTTTTTCTCGAGTATCGTCATGCGATTTTCTTTCCAATAAGTATCAAATTCCCTGTCAGTCATGCTATTGTACTTTTGTCATGTGATAGCCAAGGCTGCGTAACTCTACGGCAATACCCATCAGATACATCTGGTGAAGCGCCGCTACAAAGGTGCGGAACGCCTCTTTTGATCCTGCCTCAAGGTGCATACGGCAGAGCTTGGTGTAGGTGCGTGCAGCGCATTCGCCAACCACGTTGTTTACCACTTCGTGCTCTTTAGCATCGAGGCACAGCACCTTCTCGCAGATATAGTCGTCCATGTGGTCGAAGTCGATGCGGTCGCGCAGATAGGCATAGAGGTCGGTCACCTTCGAGTAGGTAGACCATTCCACGTCCCAATACTTTGCGAGTGCCATGCCCACGTACATTATCCAACCGAACGCCACACGCGGATATTCACCGTTGAACTCGCGTATGGCATCGGGCATGTAGCTCTGAGCTATTGGCTGCCACAACTCTTCGAGGTCGGGAGCTTCCGGCAGACGCTCGTCAATCATGTCTACAGAGAGTAGAAACTTATGGAGGTCATTGCGGAAAAGCTGCTCCTTGTCTTCGTTGTTTGTCATGCTCATGTCGGTTTACATCTTGTTGAGAGCCTGCTTGATATCGTCGAGGATATCCTCAGGGTCCTCAATGCCTACAGAGAGACGGATAAGGTCAGGCGCAATGCCTGCCTCGCGCAGCTGCTCTTCGGAGAGCTGACGGTGGGTGTGGCTTGCTGGGTGGAGCACGCATGTGCGAGCGTCAGCCACGTGGGTCACGATGTTAATCATGTCGAGCGAGTCCATGAAGCGGATAGCTGTCTCGCGGTCGCCCTTCAGTCCGAACGCTATTACGCCACAAGAACCGTTGGGCAGATATTTCTGTGCAAGTTCATGGTACTCGTCACCCTGCAGACCGCAGTAGTGTACCCATGCCACACGCTCGTCAGCCTTTAGGAACTCGGCAACACGCTGTGCGTTCTCGCAGTGTTGCTTCATGCGCAGGTGGAGCGATTGCAAGCCGAGGTTGAGGATGAACGAGTTCATCGGAGCTGGGATAGAGCCAAGATCGCGCATGAGCTGAGCCACGAGCTTTGTGATGTAGCCCATCTTGCCGAACGCCTTCACGTAAGTGAGTCCGTGGTAGCTTTCGTCGGGAGTGCAAAGACCTGGGAACTTCTCGGCATTAGCCATCCAGTCGAAGTTGCCACTGTCTACAACTACGCCACCGACCTGGCTCGCTGTGCCGTCCATGTACTTTGTTGTACTGTGGGTTACGATGTCTGCGCCCCATTCAAACGGGCGACAGTTGATAGGTGTAGCGAAGGTGTTGTCAACAATGAGAGGTACACCATTCTTGTGAGCGATGTGTGCGAACTTCTCGATGTCGAGCACAGCACAACCAGGGTTGCTGATTGTCTCACCGAATACAACCTTTGTGTTCGGGCGGAATGCCTTCTGTATTTCTTCCTCAGATGCGTTCGGATTAACGAAAGTGCACTCTATGCCGAGCTTCTTCAATGTTACGCCGAAGAGATTGTATGTTCCGCCGTAGATTTCGTTAGATGTTACAATGTGGTCGCCAGCCTCGCAGATGTTGAATACAGCGTAGAAGTTGGCTGCCTGACCAGAACTGGTGAGCACTGCGCCTATGCCACCTTCAAGTTGCGCAATCTTATTGGCTACAGCGTCGTTTGTAGGGTTCTGCAATCGTGAGTAGAAATAGCCCTCCTTCTTGAGGTCGAAGAGCATAGCCATTTCCTCTGAATTGTCGTACTTGAATGTAGTACTCTGTATGATTGGTACCTCAATAGGTTCGCCATTCTTTGGCTTGTAACCGCCCTGCACACAAAGTGAAGCGGTGCGAAGTTTCTTTTCCATGTTCTTGTTTGTTTATTATATTAATAATTGGGTTGTTTATCTTTTTTACCTTTATATAGGCTGCGTGGTATGGGCAAGATGCCCATACCTCCTACTTTTTACCTTTTTACTTTTATCAGACTTTCATAAGGTTGCTCATCACCATGTCGCTCACAAAAAGCCCTTTGCGTGTGAGTCGCAGATGGTCGTTGGTGAGTTCGAGAAGTCCGCCGTCGATATCGCTCTTTGCAGAACGCAGAGCATAGTCGCGATACTCAGGTTTCAGACGTTTCAAGTCTACGCCTTCGTGGGTTCGCATGGCAGTCGTGATGATGTCGTCGTAGTGAGTGTCGTCGTCAATGCGCTCGCTATCAGACGGCAGTTTGCTACTTCCGACGGTGTCAATATATTCTTTAATGTCAGCAACGTTCCAGCTGCGTGTCAGTAAGTTATACGAGTGGGCAGCTGCTCCAAAACCTAAGTATGGCGTATCGTTCCAATAACTACTGTTGTGTATGGCGCGATAGCCAGGTAAGCAGAAGTTGCTTATTTCGTAATGTTCGTAACCATTGGCTGAAAGCGTATCCATAAGTATGGTGTACATAGCAAGGCAAGTATCATCGTCGGTCTGTTTGATCTTGCCGTTTTGAAGCAGCAGATAGAGTGGGGTGCCCTCTTCGCACATCAGACTATATGCTGATATGTGATTTGGGCGTAGCTTCAAGGCTGTGTTCAAGTCGTTCTGCCAATCATCTAATGTTTCGTCGGGGAAGCCGAACATAAGGTCGATGCTAATGTTATCGATGCCTGCACGCCGGATTGTCTCAACGGCTTTTGCGGCTTGCGCAGCGTTGTGGCGACGACGGATGAAGCGCAGGCGTTCGTCGCTGAAGGTCTGCACGCCAAGACTGATGCGGTTCACACCAAGCGTACGTACCGAGGTGATGAGTTCGGGCGTAACATCGTCGGGATTCATCTCCATCGTTATCTCGCGTGTAGTGCAAGGATAAACCTCTTTTATAGTGTTTATGATGCGTGCGATGTCTTCAGTGGAGAGTGTAGAAGGTGTTCCGCCGCCAATGTAAACAGTATCAATCGTACATTCGTTGTCAGGATAAAGGCTGCGTAACTCATCGCTGCGCATACGCATCTCCTTCAAAAGTGCGTCTACGTAGCGAGTACGCCAGTCTTTTGCCGTTGTACTATAAAAGCCGCAGTAGATGCAACGGCTCTCGCAAAATGGTATATGTACGTATATTCCTGCTTTCATTCACTATATAATAAGGTGTACATAGTGTCACACTATGTTTTATGGCTACAAATTTACTAATAAGTTTAAAATTTTGATTAGTTTTTGTGCAATTCTTTTGGAAATACCATATAAATATATAATTTAGTAGACGGATAGACACCCGCCCCAAAGTCAATCCGCCTGAATTTATTATTAACCATTTAAAACCTGAAGAATATGAGGGTCTATCAAACAAATGAGATTAAGAACATTGCCCTTTTAGGCAGTGCGGGTAGCGGCAAGACCACCCTTGCCGAGTCTATGATTTATGGTAGTGGTATTATCAAGCGCCGTGGTACGGTGGAAGCAAAGAACACGGTAAGCGACTACTTCCCGGTAGAACATGAGTATGGATACTCGGTGTTCCCCACAGTGTTCCATGTAGAGTGGAACAACAAGAAACTCAACATTATCGATTGCCCAGGTTCTGACGACTTTATCGGTGGTGCAATCACAGCTCTCAACGTAACCGATCAGGCTGTTATCCTTATTAACGGTCAGTATGGTCCTGAGGTTGGTACACAGAACAACTTCCGTTATACCGAGAAACTTCATAAGCCAGTCATTTTCCTTATCAACCAGTTGGATTCTGATAAGTGCGACTTCGACAATGTCATGGTAAACATGAATGCTATCTACGGCTCTAAGTGTGTTCAGATTCAGTATCCGGTAAGCACAGGTGCAGACTTTAATGCTATCGTTGATGTGCTCTTGATGAAGATGTACACATGGGGACCAGAAGGTGGTATGCCTACAATCGTTGACATCCCTGCAGAAGAGATGGATAAGGCAATGGAACTCCATAAGCTTCTTGTTGAGGCAGCAGCCGAGAACGATGAGACATTGATGGAGAAGTTCTTTGAGGAAGGAGCTCTTTCTGAGGACGAATTGCGCGAAGGCATCCGCAAGGGACTCGTTACACGTTCTATATTCCCCGTGTTCTGCGTTTGTGCAGGCAAAGATATGGGCGTTCGTCGTTTGATGGAGTTCTTGGGCAATGTAGTACCTTTCGTAAGCGAAATGCCGAAGCTTCACAATACACGTGGTGAGGAAATTGTTGCTGATACAAACGGACCGGAGTCTGTTTACTTCTTCAAGACAGGTTTGGAACCGCATATTGGTGAGGTAAGCTACTTCAAGGTTATGAGCGGCAAGATTAAGTCGGGTGATGACTTGACAAACGCTGATCGTGGCTCAAAGGAGCGTATCGGTCAGATATTCGCTTGTGCTGGTGCGAACAGAATACCAGTGGACGAACTCGTTGCCGGCGATATCGGTTGCACAGTTAAGTTGAAAGATGTAAAGACAGGAAACACCCTCAATGGTAAAGATTGCGAATGGCGCTTTGACTTTATCAAATATCCTAACCCTAAGTTCTCACGTGCAATCAAGGCTGTCAATACAGCAGAAACAGAAAAACTTATGTCGGCATTGCTGCGTATGCATCAGGAGGATCCGACATGGCTCGTCGAGCAGAGCAAGGAGTTGCGTCAGACTATCGTACGTGGTCAGGGCGAATTCCATCTCCGCACATTGAAGTGGCGTCTTGAGAACAATGAGAAACTCGCTATCAAGTTTGAGCCGACACGCATACCTTATCGTGAGACTATCACAAAGATGTCACGCGCTGAGTATCGTCATAAGAAGCAGTCGGGTGGTGCAGGTCAGTTTGGTGAGGTACACCTCATTGTTGAACCGTATGCAGAAGGAATGCCCGATCCTACATCATACAAGATTAACGGACAGGAGTTTAAGATTAATATCAAGGGTCGCGAAGAGATTAACTTGGAATGGGGCGGCAAACTCGTATTCATCAACTCTGTTGTCGGTGGTGCCATCGACGCACGCTTCATGCCTGCTATCCTAAAGGGTATTATGGAGCGCATGGAGCACGGACCATTGACTGGTAGCTATGCACGTGATGTGCGTGTTATCGTTTATGATGGAAAGATGCACCCAGTTGACTCTAATGAGCTTTCGTTCATGTTGGCAGCACGCAATGCATTCTCGGCAGCGTTTAAGGAGGCAGGTCCGAAGATTTTGGAGCCTATTTACGATCTCGAGGTGTACGTACCGAGCGACTATATGGGTGACGTAATGTCTGATCTTCAGGGTCGTCGCGCGCTCATTATGGGTATGGATAGTGAGGCTGGTTATCAGAAACTTCAGGCTAAAATACCATTGAAGGAGCTCAGCAACTATTCAATCTCGTTGAGTAGCTTGACAGGTGGTCGTGCTTCGTTCACAACGAAGTTCGCAAGCTATGAGCTTGTTCCGAACGATTTGCAGCAGAAGCTTATTGAGGAGCACGCAGCAGAGGCAGAGGAAGAAGAATAATCGATTATTATTTTATAGCAAAGACCGTTTTTGTACACTTTTGTACAAGGACGGTCTTTTTTTGCGTTGTATTAATACAATTTAAAAATGTAATGATTTTTTGCCTCTTTGTCTATTTTACAGTAACTTTGCATTTATGAAGAGGATTTTTTACATACATATATATATCATATTAGGACTGTTTTATTCTTGCCCAGTATTTTCTCAAGACAATCTTGTGCAATGCGAAGACACCTGTGCACATGTGCATGGTATCGATTTGAGTCATTATCAAGGCGAGGTGTTTTGGGAAGTAATAGGCAATAATACAAAAATGGCTTATGTCTATCTAAAGGCTACTGAAGGTGGCGATCGTATAGATCACATGTACGAGCAGAATATTGATTTAGCACATAAGTATGGCTTGAAGGTAGGGTCGTATCATTTTTTCAGACCAAAGACCGACCTCTCAAAGCAGTTAGCAAACTTTAAGACCCAGTGCCGTCCCAGTCAACAAGATCTGATACCGATGATAGATATCGAAGTAAAGCAAGGGATGAGCACAGAGGCATTCCGCGATTCTGTTGCGAAGTTTCTTGTTATGGTAGAAAAGGCTTATCATCAGAAACCTCTTGTGTACACAGGTACCAATTTCTATAACAAATATCTTGTAGGAGTGTTAGATGATTATAAGCTGATGATTGCGCAATACTCTGCAAACGAACCAATATTGGCAGATGATAAAGACTATATGTTATGGCAGTATACTGGTAAGGGATACATCGATGGCATTAGGGGCTATGTAGATAAAAGTCGCTTTATGGGTAGACATAGTTTGCGCGAACTTAAATACCAAAGACGTTGAGAGTGAAAAGTATATAAATGACAGCTGCATCAGTAGATGAAAGTGTTTAATAGAATAATATAATTAATTTAAAATCATGGCAATAATTAAATGTCCTGAGTGTAATCAGGAAATTAGTGACAAAGCCCCAGTCTGTCCTTCATGTGGAGTACCTATTGCAGGACATGTTACAACTTGCTCGCAATGTGGGTTTACGTATTTTAATAGCAATGCGGAATGTCCACAATGTCATCATAAAACCACAGTTGATAATACTACAATGTGTGGAGACGAGAGTGATTGTAAAGTCAATCAAAAGGCTTCGGGCTTACGCAATAATCGTATTGTAATAGCAGTTGTGTCATTGGTTGTAGTGGTTCTGGGTGCTGTTTTATACGCTTTCTATAGAAATGCTCAAAGCGATAAGGAGGAGTCTGCGTATGAGTTCGCCCTTTCGAGCAACGACCCCCAAGTGTTGCAAAACTATCTGAATACATACACAGATGCGCCTGAAGCTCATCGCGATTCTATTTCTGCACATTTGGAATATTTTGCACAGCTTGACCGCGATTGGACTAATGTTGTTGTTAGTGGTTCAAAAAGCGACTTTCAACGATACATCGAGCAACATCCAAACTCTCCGTTCTGCCAAGTTGCGCAACACAAGATTGACTCTATTGATTGGTCGAGGGCTGATGCGGCGAACACCCTTGAGGCTGTACAACTCTATTTGGAGCAGCATCCTGATGGTGAGCATTTCGATGAAGCTACAGATAAGATGAAAATGCTTAATGCAAACACGGTGACCCCAGAGGATAAAATACTCGTAGGAACAGTGTTTGATGGATTGTTCCAAAGTCTAAACAACCGAGATGAAAATGGATTGATGAATTCATTCAGTCCGCTGATTGCAAAGTTTCTTGGAAAGGCAAACGCCACACGCAGTGACGTAGTTACGTTTATGCACAAAATCTACAAGAGTGACGTGGCTTCGATGAATTGGATGTCGCTTGAGGATTATGCCATAACGAAAAAGGAAGTAGGCGATCAGCAATATGAGTACACTGTTGTCTTCTCTGGGTTGCAGAAAGTGGAACATACAGACAACAGTTCAAGCGAGACAAGATTTCGTTTTAATGCCAAGGTTAATCCTGATGGCAGAATTACGGAGCTGAATATGACAAAGATTTTAGAATAATTTAAGTGAAAAATAAGTGGCGAAAGGTTATTGTTTCATTTATTATAACTAACTTTGTAATATTAATTAGAAACTTAAATTATTAATAACGTTAACATACATTTATATTATGGGAGACAATAGAGAACTCATAAAGCAGTGTGAGGAAAGAGCACAGCAGTGGCTTACTCCTGCTTTCGACGAGGAAACACGTAACGAGGTGAAGGCAATGCTTGAGGCAGAGGACAAGTCTGCACTTATCGATGCTTTCTATCAGAACCTCGAGTTTGGTACCGGTGGTCTGCGTGGCGTTATGGGTGCTGGTACAAACCGTATGAACAAGTACATCGTTGGCATGGCAACACAGGGCTTTGCTAACTATATATTAAAGGCGTTCCCAGGCGAGGAGAACCTTTCAGTTGTTGTAGGTCACGACTGCCGTAACAATTCTCGTCTCTTTGCTGAGACTGTTGCTGCTATCTTCTCTGCAAACGGCATCAAGGCTTACTTGTTTGAGGGACTCCGTCCTACACCGGAGATTTCTTTTGCTATCCGTGAACTCGGTGCAAAGGCTGGTGTGAACGTTACAGCTTCTCACAACCCGAAAGAATACAACGGCTATAAGGCATACTGGAGCGACGGTGCTCAGGTATTGGCTCCGCACGACAAGGGTATTATTGACGAGGTTAACAAGGTGACTATTAACGACGTAAAGTTCGAAGCTAACTGGGATAAGATTCAGATTATCGGTGGCGAGATGGACTACGACTATATGACAGCTGTTCATTCTGCAATGATTGACCAGGATGTTATCAACCGCCAGAAGGATCTCAATATCGTTTATTCTGCAATGCACGGCACAGGTCGCGTAATTGTTCCTCTCTGCTTGCGCTCTTGGGGCTTCCAGAACATAAATGTTGTTCCGGAGCAGATGGTTGTTGACGGTAACTTCCCAACTGTCGTTTCTCCAAACCCAGAGAATGCAGAAGCAATGACATTAGGTATGAAGCTTGGTACAAAGCTCAATGCCGACTTGGTTGTTGCTACTGACCCCGATGCAGACCGTCTTGCTATCGTTTGCCGTGATGATAAGGGCGAATGGATGATTATCAATGGTAACCAGACTTGCATGATGTTCTGCTATTACATCATTGAGAATAAGAAGAAGCTTGGTAAGCTGAAGCCGACAGACTTCCTTGTTAAGACTATCGTTACAACAGAGGTGATTGCTGAAATCGCTAAGAAGAACAACGTGGAACTTCGCGACTGCTACACTGGCTTCAAATGGATTGCACGTGAGATTGCTATCTCTGAGGGCAAGCAGGACTACATCGGTGGTGGCGAAGAAAGCTTCGGCTTCCTGCCTTACGACAAGGTTCGCGATAAGGACGCTCCAGCTTCAATCTGCCTTATCTGCGAGATTGCTGCTTGGGCTAAGGATCAAGGCAAGACTCTCTACGACCTCTTGATGCAGATTTATCAGGAGTATGGCTTTAGTAAGGAGTTCACAGTGAACGTAGTTCGCCCGGGCAAGACTGGCGCTGACGAAATCAAGCAGATGATGGCTGACTTCCGTGCCAATCCTCCTCAGGAGTTGGGTGGTAGCAAGGTGATTCTCTGGAAGGACTATCAGGCTCTCACATCTACAAAGGCCGACGGCACTGTAGAGAAGCTCGATATGCCTACAACAAGCAACGTGCTCCAGTGGTTCTGCGACGACAACACTAAGGTTAGCGTTCGCCCATCGGGTACAGAACCTAAGATTAAGTTCTATCTTGAGGTTAAGGATCCGTCATTCAAGTGTGCTGGTTGCTACGAGCGTTGCAGCAAGGCTGCCGACGAGAAGATTGAGGCAATCAAGAAGTCGCTTCATCTTGACTAATTAAAACACTGCTTCCTCGGAAGTTGCAATTTGAATATATAATAATAGATAAGTCCACTTAAAGATATGGCCAAATTGGACATTCCTTAAGTGGACTTTATTTTTATCTTTCATCTTTTCAATTCAAATCTTCATATTTTATAATGATGAGAAAGACATTAATTTCTATTATTTTTTTTGCTGCTTGTACCTTACATACCACTACGTATGCCAAGGATTATGCTTCAAAAGTGAATACGCTTATAGGTACCGACTATACAGGTAATACTTATCCTGGAGCACAGGTGCCTTTCGGAATGGTGCAGCTAAGTCCAGACAACGGCTTGCCAGGATGGGATCGCATTGCAGGCTATTTTTATCCCGACAGCACTATTGCAGGTTTCAGCCACACTCACTTGTTGGGAACGGGCGCCGGCGATTTGTATGATATCTCGTTTATGCCCGTAACGTTGCCGTACAACGAGGCTGAAGAGCCGTTGGGCATACACTCGCGCTTCTCTCACAAGGACGAAACGGCACATGCAGGATATTACCAAGTGCGTCTAACCGACTATGACATTAACGTAGAGCTAACCGCAACGTCCCGGTGTGGAGTTCAACGCTATACATTCCCTAATGATGGCAAGGAACGCATGGTCATCTTAGATTTGAACAAGGCGATGAACTGGGACGCAACGGTTGACAGCAAGATAAGCGTTGTTGACTCTTTCACCATTGAAGGCTATCGTTATTCGGATGGTTGGGCTCGCAATCAGCGAGTTTGGTTCAGAACACGTTTCTCACAACCTATCAAATCTGTAGAGATTGATAGTAAAGCGTTGAAGAATAATAGGGATGGAGTAGGCTGCATTGCTCGCTTTAAGTTTGCTTCAGAGGGTTTTGACAAACTTGTGGTAACAACAGCTCTTTCGCCAACAAGCCTTGCAGGAGCACAAAAGAACCTGCAGGCAGAAGCTGTGTCTGACGACTTCGACGCAGTGAGAAGACAGGCTGAAAGCCTCTGGAACAAGGAATTGGGTAGGATAGAGATAGAGGGAGGTTCGCAGTCGCAAGAAACAGTTTTCTATACATCACTCTACCACGCCATGTCTGCGCCTACGTTGCTCTGCGATGTTGACGGCAACTATCTTGGTGCTGATCGTCAGCTGCATAAGGCGAATGGGTGGTTCAACTATGAGACTTGCTCGTTGTGGGATACCTATCGTGCAGCCCATCCGCTTTATGATATCCTAATGCCTACACGTGCCAGCGATATGGTCAATTCGCTCATTGCGTTTAGTAAGGAGAACGGACGTTTGCCAATTTGGAATATGTGGTCGTCGGAGACGGATATGATGATTGGATATCATGCCGCTTCTGTTATTGCTGAAGCTATTCTGAAAGGTGTGCCTAATATCAACAAGGAAGAGGCTTTAGCAGAGTGCGTGAAGACAGCCAACTTAGACGACTATAGAGGCATCGGACTTTATAAGAAGTTGGGCTATGTACCCTATGATGTGAAGGAGCCTACGCTTGGCGATGACTGGTCGCTCTCTCGAACGCTCGAATATGCTTACGACGACGCTTGCATAGCAGCTCTTGCAAAGTCGATGAATAAAACAGACCTTTACAAGGAGTTCAGTAAGCGTGCGCAAAACTATCGCAATGTATATTGTAAGGGCAATACGTTTATGCAACCACGTCATTCTGATGGCAGTTTCCAGCCGGCCTATTCGCCAGATGAGTACACATCGCACATTTGTGAGAGCAATGGATGGCACTATATGTGGTCGGTGCAGCATGATATAAAGGGACTTGAGAAACTTGTTGGCAAGAAACGTTTTGCAGAAAAACTTGATAGCTTCTTCACTTATACGCCAACTGCCAATGCCGAACTGCCATTGTTTAGTACGGGTATGATAGGACAATATGCACACGGAAACGAACCCAGTCACCATGCTGCATATATCTTCAACAAGATAGGTCAGCCCCACAAGACGCAGAAGTATGTTCGCCAAATACTGACAGAACTCTACAACGACACACCTGCCGGACTCTGTGGAAACGAAGACTGCGGACAGATGTCTGCTTGGTATGTTTTCAGTGCGTTAGGCTTCTATCCATTAAATCCTGTTAGTTGCGAGTACGAGATTGGTTCACCGCTCTTCCGCAACGCAACAATCCACTTGGAGAATGGTAATACGTTTAAGGTCGAGGCAGAAGGCTATTCGCCAGAGAAGTATCTTGTAAAGGAAGTACTGCTCAATGGTAAGCGACTTCGTAGCACGAACATTTCGCATGAAGATATTCTGAAAGGTGGTACATTGACATTTGTGATGCAATAATCTCGATAAATAGTGTAAAAAAACTGAACAACTCAGTTTTTTTACACTATTATTATTGTCGTATTAAAAGTTTTTGTATCTTTGCAAAAACAAATCATTACATTAAAACGTAAGCTTATGACAAAATATATACTCGTTATATTACTTGCTATCTTTATGGTAGGTGCTCCAAAATCAGCAATGGCTGAGTGTATGCCAGAAATTGAGCTCATTGACAATGTGCAGAAGCCCGTCATATCCATAGAGGATAACGTTGTGCGTGTCACAGATGCTTTTGGAATGACAATGAGCATCTACAATCTGGCAGGAGGTGCTCCAGTTATGTCTGTAAAGATTGATAGTCAGGACAAACGATTTGATTTGAACTTGCCAAAGGGTATTTACATTGTTAAAGTTGGTAAGATAGCACGTAAAATTGTGATTAAGTAACAAGTTTTGTCAATATCCAATTTGAATATTAGCAAGTTCTCATTGTTTCTCTTCTTTCTTATGGCTTTTGTTTTATGCTCATGTCATAAGAAAGAAGAACGTATGTATGTATCGTTAGACGATTTTGCTACATTGCGAACATCCCGTTACGATATTTCTGCGGATAGAGTATTCTCTAATATCCGCACACTCATTCTGTCCGACAAGTCTAATAGTCCAGCCGACATACACGCTCGCAAGCACTACAACACCAGTATGGAGATGCTGTGGATAACGCGTGGTGATGTTTCTTCAAAAGCAGACACCTTACTTAGTTACATCTCTCGCGTCGATTCATTGGGCTTCTCTCGTGACAAATTCTATTATTCCTTACTGAAAGAAGATTTACAACGTGTACGCACCCTTGATTTCGATTCTATTAAAACAGCCGACAATTCGGCTGTTAAAGTGTTCGCACGCTTAGAGTATTATCTTACAAAAGCCTTCTTGCGCTACACAGAGGGGCAGCGTTTTGGCTTTATGAACCCTTACAAAGCGTTCAATCGACTCGATCAGCGTAAAGACGACACCCTACACGTCACATATCGTTCACTTTATGGTTGGCATACAAGTCTGCCCAATGACACCTATCTTGCAACCGCTTGTGCTGTGATAAAGGGTGATATGGATAAGTTTGCAGACTTTCTCGCAAAGTCGAAGCCCCACAATCCATTATACGCCAAATACATTTCTGCTTTGAACAAGACCAGGAACAAGGACTATCGCCGTCGTTTGCTTTGCAATATAGAGCGTTGTCGCTGGGAAAACGATGGCGACTACCCACAGCTGCACAAGAAGTATGTGGTTGTGAACGTGCCCGCTCTGTATCTGTTTGCCCATGATGGTGACGAACGTCTGGTTATGAAGGTGGCTGTAGGTAGTCTTGAGACGAAGACTCCGCTATTAAGCAGCAAGATAAAACGTATGGACTTCAATCCGCAGTGGATAATACCGAAAAGCATAGTGAAGACAAGCGTAATACACCATGTCGGCAATCACTCATATTTCGATAATAACAATTACTTTGTGAGAGATCGCAACACTGGTAAGATTGTAGCACCGGAGAACGTTACACGCGACATGCTCCTTAGTGCCAACTATTCCGTTGTGCAGTGGGGTGGGCGTGGCAATGCGCTTGGAAGAGTTATTTTCCGTTTCGACAACAATTATAGCATATACCTGCACGACACATCCTCGCCCAGAGTCTTCGCCCGTAACAACCGCATGGTGTCGCATGGTTGCATACGTGTAGAGAAGCCCTACGAGTTGGCTGTTTTCATGTTGAACGATAAAAACGAGAAGCTGATGGAAAAGATGAAGTACTCTATGGCTGCCGATTTTAGCGAACGGCCACGCGAAGATGTGCCAGAAGCAGAACGTCCTAATCGTTCAAAGATGGTGCGTAGTTTGAAGGTAGAACCATTAGTGCCGATATACATCACCTATTATACGCTCTATCCTGATAGCAATGGCAATCTTGTTCGCTATGACGACATATATGGCTATGACAGTATAATCTACGACAACATACAAAAGTATCTTTAACCAAGATGTTCAAGGCAAAATGAAAGATACAGAAAAGAATAAACTGTTTACTGAATTGGTTGCCCAATATAGCGAAAAACTATATTGGACGATACGTCGTATTGTGCTCAATCACGACGATGCCAACGATGTAATGCAGAATGTCTTTGTAAAAGCATGGAACAACCTTGATCAATTTGAAGAGCGTTCGAAACCATCCACCTGGCTGTATCGTATAGCCATCAACGAGTCGCTCGACTTTCTACGCCGTAAGCTCGACTTCGTAGCTTACGACTCCGATCTTACCGATGGAGTTGGCTCGCGCCTTGTTGCCGACGAATATTTTGACGGCGATGCCACGCAAGCAGCTTTGCAAGAAGCTATTGCAAAGCTGCCCGATGTGCAGCGCGTTGTCTTCAATCTTCGCTATTACGAAGAAATGAAGTATTCGGAAATGAGTAGCCTGCTCAACACCTCAGAAGGCTCCTTAAAAGCAAGCTACCACATTGCCGTGAAGAAAATCTACAACCATCTTCTTTCAAAGAACACTTAACTTGTTTTCTGTTTATGCAGAGATGACCCCATGAATCTGCTTGATGAAATCCTTTAGATTTACAAAATGGTCGCCGAAGATAGTACGCCAGTTGTATTGTTTCAGCGGGTACTCCATAAAGTTTTTTGTTTCAATATCGCCATTCATGCTTACGTAGTCGAGGATATTCTTCAGATACTGCTCCTGCTCCGAAGTGAGGTTATAGCCATCTACAAACTGCTTATATATCTGTAACGCTTTTTTGCGGTCGATGCCGTTGATGACACGTATGAAGGCAGCCACATTATTCTTGTACGGATGTCCCTCGGTGAGTGCGTTGTACTCGTCCTTGGTGCCCAGCTCCTCGAAGAAGATGCGCTCCAACTCTTGTATATCGGCAGCGGTGAGCTGCTCAAAGTTCTGTATCTTTCGCAGTGTTTCGTTGTTGCTGTTCTCTGCCAAGTAATCGATTACTCGCTGCTTGTACGTAGTCTGTATAACCACGTTGACGGGGGCTTTGGAGGTGGTGTATTCGTCCTCTATGTCGATGACGAACTTCTTGTTTTGGCGTTGCTCCTTCAGCAAGTGCACTATTTCGCGCAGCTCTTTGCGCACACTCTCCAATGCGTCAAGCGACTCGTTCTCCCAGAACTGTGGTGTCTGCACCATCCGTATAGTGTTGATGCGTGCCATTACAGCCGGCACAGTAGCCTTCTTCTCCAATATTGCAGCCACGTTCACCACCACTTGGCGGAATTGTCCCACACTTACCGTTGTGTTGATGTGTGCCAGCATTATGTGGAGCATCACCACGTCAAACCTCTTTGTCTCCTCTTCGTCCTTTTCTACAGGTACAAGATGGCTAATCTTCTTTAGTTGCAGGGCGCCCACCTCCGAGATATATGTCCACTTGTCCTTCTCACGGAACGGCTCAATGATGCCCAGGAACGGTCGCGTCTCCTTGCGCTCCTTGCCGATGGAAGCCACCTGCTTGTGCAGCAGTGTTTTCAAATCGTCGTGCAGTTGCTTGTCGAACGGCTTTTCCTGATGTTCGGCACTCTGCAGTTCTTTCGCAATGTCTACGCGCAGCTCGAAGAGTCGCTGGGTTAGTGTCTTTATGTTTGTCGGTGCTATGTCGTCGCCATTCTTCGAGAAGTAGGTGAAGTTGCCACACCAGTCGAAGATGTAGAACTCCTTCTTGTTTTGGTCTGGACCGAAGATGTCCTGGCACAGACGTGTGCCGCGACCAATCATCTGGTCGAACTTGATCTTCGACTTCACTATCTTGAAGAACACGAGGTTAAGAATCTCCGGCACGTCGATGCCGGTGTCGAGCATATCCACCGACACCGCTATCTGTGGCATCTTTTCAGCCTCCCTGAAGTCGGCTATGATAGCCGAATGATGCTTCACCTGATTGTCTATCAGCTGACAGTAGTCGGCACCACGCTCAGGGTAAAGCGCACGAAAACGCTCCACTATGCGCTCTGCGTGCTTGTGGTTGTATGCAAAGATGATTGTCTTGCCCACATCCTCGCCACAATTAATCTTCAAGCCGTTGGTCATCAGCTCCGAGAGTACGTTGTCGATGGTGTCGTCGTTGATGAGGTAGCGGAACAGTTCGTTGCCCTGTATGTCGCGGTGATACTCCTGACCATTCGGTATGCCCTTCAGAGCCTTCTCGTATTCCCACACCTTTTCCAGTTCGTCACGCTCCTCCTTGCTCAGCTCGTCATACTTAATGCCGCGGTTTATCATCTTCGATGTGCAGTTCTTCAGACGGTAGGGGCAGAGATATCCGTCGCCGATAGCCTCGTCGTAGGTGTATTCGTAGTTGGGCGCGTTCTCAAGCTCAAGCAGCTTGAATGTGTTCTTGTCAATCTCTGCGCGTGGCGTTGCTGTCAATCCGATGAGAAGCGAGTCGAAATATTGGAAAATAGCTCCATACTTGCCGAACACGCTTCGGTGAGCCTCATCGATGATGATGAGGTCGAAGTGTCCCACGGAGAACTTTACCGGCACCGCGTTGATGTAGTTGATCATCGTCTGATAGGTAGAGAAGATGAAGCGTGCATCTAAGTCGGGGTCTGTGTCCTCCGACAGACAGCTCATCGACTCGCTGGGCAGAAACTCCTCAAACTTTCCATGTGCCTGATTTACCAGTTCGGTGCGGTCGGCAAGGAAAAGCACCTTCTTTATCCAGTTGTTGTTCGAGAGCAGTTTGCAGAGCGATATGCTCACGCGTGTCTTGCCCGTGCCGGTAGCCAGCACAAGCAGTCCACGGCGATGCTTCTTGTTGAGCCATTCCACCAAACTCTTGATAGCTGTCTTTTGATACGGACGGTTGGTTATCTCTTCGTCGATGGTGAGGTCGGTGATATCGGCACGTCCACGTTTCTGTATCATGCGCTCAAGGTCGTCCTCGCTGTGGAACGAGATAACCTCACGATCCCGATAGCCCAAGCCGTCAATCACCTTGGTCTCGTAGCCATTGGTATAGTATATCACCGGTCGCACACCATGCTTCTTCTCCAGTCCGTCGGCATACTCCATAGCTTGCTTGCGTCCTTTGTCTGCGTTCTGTATGGTGCTCTTCGCCTCAATCACCGCCAATGGCTTGCCGCCTTTGCTGTACAACACATAGTCGGCGTAGCCAACGCCCGATGGATACGTAGCCTTGTCCATGCCGTCAATCTTCACCTCGATGGCAGCCTTGCCACCCTGTATGTCGCCCTTCACATTAAGGATTTCCCATTTGGCTTCGTTCAGCATATAGTCGATGAGACACTTACGTGTGATTGCCTCGCTCGCGAGCGACTCCTTCGGCTCCTGCTCAGGTGCTTTCGGGTGGTCTATCGCCTCAGCCGGCACGCTGTCTACCACCTGTAACGACACGGTAGGCTCCGACTGGTCAGCCACGTGCATCCCACTGAAGCCAGTAGGCACAAGCGTAGCATCGAAGGCTGTAATTTCTTTTATGGCTTGCCAGCGGAATAGGAAACCGCTCACTACATAGTACAAGGCACGCAGACAGACGAAGGCATCGTTCTTCCTCACCGGCTGCGAACCAATGTGCGAGGCGTAGTTGCCAATCTTCTTCACCGTGCGCATGTGTTGCTCAAAGTTCCAGTCGTCGTTGATGAACGCGTCTATCTGTGGGCGTTTTATCATCTGGCTGAGCGTTTCGTAAGGGTCTAAGGTTACGTTTGCCATCGAAAGGTGGTTCTTCACCAACCATTCCAATGCCTTACGCGCATTGCTCGCACTCTCCTCAGGGAATGTGCTTTGAAATATTTCTGCCTTGTCGCAGTATTCGTGTAGCTGGGCGAAGTCGGGTATTATTTCCGCCAGTTTCTTGATAAAGTCAAAGTTCCTCATATATTATAATGTATGTAGGGTCGTTGTATTTGTTTGTTATAAATCACTGGAACGCCATCCTCCTTACCCTCCGCCATGAAGATACGGAATTCGGCTGTACTATTTCGTATTTCAAATTTCTTTGCCATATATTCAAGTTTTTAGAGTCGTCTATAATATGTATGGTTGATGCAAAGCGTAGGAGGCTATGGCGTCCTCGCTGTAGTTTGTGCAAGCAGCTGGCTATCTATAGGAGAGTATAGCATCCCTGCTATACCCACTCGATCAACTGCAAATTAAGGCAGAGTGGGTAGGGCAGGGATGCCCAACCCTCCTAAGTTACCGTTACTCAAACCAATGCTGCATACGAGAGGCGAGGAGGGTTTCAAGGTCGGTTATCGCTTTCGCTACCTCTGACTTCTGATGCTCAATCTGCTCAATGCGCTGGGCAAAGAGGTGTTGGAGGGGGAGAGGGGGGATTGATACATCTACTTTTCTTACTAATGAAGAATTTAAGTTATTTACAACTCCACCAACTGCAAGTTTAGAAAATTTTGCATACATTATAGAACTTGCTAGAAGATAATACAGATAAATCTTTATAAATACATTATTATTATCATGTATTACCAACCAACCATCATGTATACAACCATCAATTTTAAGAATGTATGGTTTTCCAAAACTCATAGAATTGGAAAGGATAAAGTCTCCCTTATGAACAAAGCGTGATTTCTTAAGACCTTCAGGTTTTATCTTTTCTTTAGTTGATGTTATGTATTTGGAACCTTCTTGGGCATCTCCTATCTTTATCCAATTTATACCATCTTTAGAATCTGTAATATATGCAGTTATTGGTCGAGGGGAACTGCCACGCTCAATTGTGCATACCTCTCCCAACTTCTTCACTTCCCATCCCTTTTCATTCTCCACGGGGTCTCCAAACATCTCATAGAAGATGCTTTGTGCGAGGTTGTCATAATCTTTCAGTTGCTCCTTCTTTAGACGAATCAACTCGTTAATCTTGTCAAGTTCAGAGACAATGGAGAGTTGGGTGGACTTGGGAGGAATGGGGATTGCAACCTTTCTTACTAATGACGAATTCAAATTATTTACCACTCCGCCAACAGCAAGTTGTGAAAACTTTGCATACATGATAGAACTTGACAAGATATAATAAAGATAGTCCTTTATGAATACCTCATTATCATCATGTATTACAAGCCATCCATCATGTATACAGCCATCCACTTTAAGGATGTACGGTCTTCCAAAACTCATAGAATTGGAAAGTATAAAATCGCCTTTATGTACAAAGCGTGATTTTTTTATACCTTCTGGTCTTATTTTTTCTTTAGTTGATGTTATGTATTTGGAACCTTCTTGGGCATCTCCTATCTTAATCCAATTTATTCCATCTTCAGAATCGGTTATGTAGTCGGTGATTGGGCGAGGAGAACCTCCGCGTTCAATTGTACATACCTCTCCCAACTTCTTATATTCCCATCCTTGTTTCATTGTTCTTCCTTATTTAATTGATTGTACAATCCAATACCCTTAACCGTAAGCAGATATTTCTGCTTTGGGTGGCGTGGTGAATCAGGATAGAGCATACGGACAAAGCCCGTAGAAATAGCTGGCGTAAGAGAATACTCAATAAAATTCTTACGGTCTTTTAAGCCAACTGCATTCATCATCTCTTTTATGGACAGACTTTCTTGTCCCAAGATGTTAACTATCTTGCGTATATTTTTATTGTCCGTATGAAACATATCACCACTTACTTGTGGGGGTACTGGTTCTGTATCTTGCGAACTTGTGGGGGTGTTTGTTGTACTTGTGGGGGTACTTGTGGGGGTGTTTATCGTACTTGTGGGGGTATCGAGTCTCGGTTGCTCCGCATATTCGGCAGGCGGATTTATAACGAGATATCTGTTGCGAAGGTCCCATTGCTCGCCAAGAAGCATGTTGCGGAAGAAACGTTCCAGGAATTTAGGTTCGGGCATAACGCCCTCGTTGTTCTTGTATACGTAGCGCACCATGGCATTGCGGAAATACCATGAATGGCGGGCAAATATTTCGTTGTTTACAGAGAAACCCATAGAGCGCAGATACTGAATTACGAATACTGCCGTGGTGCGTGTGTTGCCCTCGCAGAACGCATGTATCTGCCACAGATTGGCTGTGAAACGGCTTACGTGGCGTATTATCTCGTCAGACGACAGACCGCCATAATCGAACATGCGCTCCTGTTCCAAGTCGTATTCTACGGCACGCTGAAGGTCGGCGGCATACATATAGTTTACGGTGTCGCCTCTTAGCACCCATTCGCGTTTGGTGATGTCGTAATCGCGTATCTGTCCTGCGTGTTTGAATACGCCCTCAAATATGTTGCGATGCACCTGGGTATAGCCAAAGAAGCTGAAGGCAAGTGTGTTTGAACTCAGCAGTTTTGCAATGTTGGCTGCCACACGATCTGCCTCCTCCTTGTCTTCGTTGTCCTCGTTGTGTGCCTGGCGACTAATGTAATAGGCGTTGACAAGCTCTTTAGCCTCGTCAATCGTTATTTCGCCCTCAATATTTTTTAATGCCGTCTGTTGCAGATAGGCAGAAGTCTCCAAGCCATCCACCTTTTGCAGGCCGATGGCTGTACCCCATACTATGGCTTTCTCTCTTTGCGACGGTTCGCCCTGTCGCAAATACGTATCAAAATCAAAATATAACTGTTCAGACTTTTCCATTACCGTCTTTCTTACTCCTCCAACATGCTTCTCAGCTCTTCATACCCCTTGGCGTATTCCGCTTCGTTCTGCTCCAATCGTGCGAGTATGTCCTTCACCGGTTCGTACTCCACGCGCTCGCGCTCTACCTCCTTGTATTTGTTGATGGAGAGGTCGTAGTCGTTCTGGCGGATTTCGTCGACGGGCACAAAGAAGCTCTGCTCCTTGCGTGTGCGCAGCTCCTCGGCAGCGAGGTTGTGGAAGCGTTCGACGATGTCGGGTATGTCGTTGTCGTTGATGGCTGCACGCTTGTCGTCGAGCGAGAAGCCATCGGCTCGCATGTCGTAGAACCATACGCGGTCGGTTCCGCCACAGTTGGTCTTGGTGAATACGAGTACGGCTGTCGATACGCCGGCGTAGGGCTTGAACACACCGCTTGGCATGGAGATAACGGCACGCAACTGCTGATTGTCTACAATCTCTTTGCGTATAGCCACGTGCGCCTTGCTGGTGCCGAAGAGTACGCCGTCGGGCACGATGCTGGCGCAACGGCCACCTATCTCCAGCGAGCGCACAAACTGCGCAAGGAACAGCAGCTCGGTCTTGCTGGTGTTGGCGTAGCTGAGGATGCGCTTGTTCACGTTGCCCTTGTCAAGACTGCCAGCAAAGGGAGGGTTCGCCATGACGAGCGTGTAGCAGCTCTGGTCCTCGTTCTGCTCAGAAAGCGAGTCGCGCCAAGCCAGTTCGGGAGCGGTTATGTCGTGCAGCAGGAGGTTCATGGCACCGATGCGAAGCATGGTCTGGTCGGTATCGTAACCATTAATCATGGATGTCTTCATGTGCTGCACCTCCTCGCTTACGTACATCGCTGTTGCGTGCTTCTCCTTGATGTACTTCACAGCCTCTACGAGGAAGCCTGCCGAACCCATCGCAGGGTCGCAGATGTAGTCTTGTGGGGTAGGCTCCATCAGCTCCACAATCATGCGTATGATGTGGCGAGGTGTGCGAAACTGTCCGTTGGTGCCGCTGGCTGCCATCTTGCCTAAGATGTACTCGTAGACATCGCCCATGGCGTCGCGGTTGTTCATATCGAGCGAGTCGACACCATCCACCACCTTGGCAAGGGTGCGAGCGTTGGGGATGAGGAAGATTGCCGACTTCATATAGCGGCTATAGGCAGACTCCTCGCCAGTGCCGATGTGCTTGATAAACTCGAACACGCTCTGACGAACCACCTTGAACATATTGTCGGCACCGAAGTTCTTGAACACATGCCAGCGCAGATTTTCGTAGGGTACACCTGCTCGCTCCTCGTCGCTCACAGCCTCCGGATTTACCCACAGCTGTCCGTTGAGGAAGGTGGGGTTCTCTACCTCACAGTCCCAGTCGCGTGCGTTCTCCTCCTCTTGCAACTGCTTGTCGTCGAGCATCTTCATAAAAAAGATGTACGTCATCTGCTCCAAAACGGTGATGGGGTTAGTGATGCCAGCCACAAAGAACGTGTCCCATATCTGGTCGATTTTGTTTTTTATCTCGCCTGTTATCATTTGTTGTATTTTGTGATTTTGTTACAAAGTTAATAATTCTTTTTGTTATTTTGTTGGCTGCAATAAAAAATAATATGTACCTTTGCTTGTGAAAAAACCTACTAATGGACGACGGAACTTTGCACACACAATCTGCACAAGCAGGATGTGTTGCTCAATAGTCCCAAAACTAATCATTCAGTTATGTTAAAACAAATAATTAATGGTCGCGTTCTTACTCCACAAGGATGGCTTGAAGGCGGCTCTGTAATCATTGACGGTAATAAGATTTTAGCCGTATCGAATAGTGATTTGCACATCGTTAACGCTCAGATTATTGACGCCAAAGGCTGCTATGTAGTACCAGGCGGAGTAGAGTTGCACGTGCATGGAGGAGGCGGACGCGACTTCATGGAGGGCACAGAGGAGGCGTTCCGTGTAGCCATAAAAGCACACATGAAGCACGGCACAACCTCTATATTCCCAACCCTCTCGTCTTCTACCGTGCCAATGATTGAGGCAGCTTGCGAGACCTGTCAGAAACTCATGGAAGAAGAGAATAGCCCCGTACTCGGACTCCATCTCGAAGGTCCATACTTCAACCCGAAGCAGGCAGGCGCACAGATACCCGAATGGATAAAGCCACCGGTGGCGGAAGAGTACGAACCATTGCTCGACAAGTATCCATGTATCAAGCGTTGGGATGAAGCTCCGGAACTGCCAGGTTCTGTGGAGTTCATACAGTCGTGTCGTAAGCACGGCGTAGTGGCATCTATCGGTCACACACGCGCCACATACGCAGATGTTGTAGCCGGACACAAGGCTGGCATGATGCACGCTACACACTTCTACAACGCAATGCCAGTGGTATATAAGGAACACGAGTTCAAGGTGCCGGGCACCGTGGAGAGCGTGTACGCCCTTCCGGATATGACCGTAGAGGTGATTGCCGACGGCATACATGTGCCCCCAGTGATGCTCCGCGTGGTTTATCAGATAAAGGGCGTAGAGAAAACTGCCCTCATCACCGACTCGTTAGCATGTGCTGCAAGCGACGAGGGCGTGGCGTTCGACCCGCGCGTGATACTTGAAGACGGCGTGTGCAAGCTTGCCGACCACTCAGCTCTTGCTGGTTCTATCGCCACAATGGACCGCCTCATCCGCACATGTGTGCAGATGGCAAACATACCGATGGAAGACGCATGTCGCATGGCGAGCGAGACACCAGCAAAGATTATGGGCGTGTTCGATCGTAAGGGTTCGCTCGAGGACGGTAAGGACGCAGATATCATGATGTTCGACAAAGACCTTAAACTCACCTACGTAATGCAGATGGGTAACGAGGTGACTAACGAACTCTAAAAAGAAATAATATGTTGAAACAATTTGTCAATGGTCGCATCCTAACACCTAAAGGATGGCTTGATGGCGGCTCCATAGTGACGGACGGCAACAAAATCAGAGCCGTCTCAAACATCGACTTGCATGTTGTGGGAGCTGAAATCATCGATGCCCAAGGAGGCTATATCGTCCCAGGCGGCATTGATATGCACGCTCATGGCGGAGGCGGTCGAGACTTCATTGAAGCCACGCAGGATGCTTTTCGTGCAGGTGTCAATGCTCATCTGAAGCATGGCACCACCGCAATATACCCAACATTATCGTCGTCGACAATACCTACCATTGAGGCTGCCTGCAACGTGTGTCAGAAACTCATGGCGGAGAAAGATAGCCCAGTGCTTGGATTGCACATCGAAGGTTCGTATATCAATAGAAAGCAAGCTGGTGCACAAAACCCAGTGTTGATAAAGGCACCTATTATATATGAATATGAGACGCTGCTCAAAAAGTATAAGTGCATCAAACGTTGGGATGAGGCACCAGAGCTGCCAGGCTCGGTTAGATTTATCAAAGAGCTACGCAAGCATGGCGTGCTTTCAGCTCTCACCTGCACACGTGCTACCTATGAGGATGTGGTGAAAGCGCATGATGCCGGAATGACACATGCCTCGCACTTCTACAACGCAATGCCCGTAGTGTACAAGGAGCACGAGTTCAAGGTGCCAGGCACCGTGGAGAGTGTTTATGCGCTGCAGGATATGACGGTAGAGGTGATTGCCGATGGTATACACGTGCCACCAGTGATGCTTAAGATTGTATATAAGATAAAAGGCGTAGAAAGAACAGCCCTCATCACCGACTCTTTGGCTTATGCAGCAAGCGAAGGTGATGTTTCTCCGGAGGCTCGTGTGATTATGGAAGACGGTGTGTGTAAACTCGCCGACCGCTCGGTGCTTGCCGGCTCCATTGCCACTATGGATGTGCTCATCCGCACATGTATACAAAAGGCAGAAATACCGATGATAGATGTGTTCCGTATGGCAAGCGAGACACCTGCAAAGATTATGGGCGTATTCGACCGCAAAGGCTCAATAGAGGAGGGTAAGGATGCCGATATCGTTGTCTACGACAAGGATATAAACCTTACCTACGTAATGCAAATGGGCAAGGAAATTGCCAATAAATTATAGCTGCGAGTTTGCCACGCTACGGCAACGTTGTTGTTGTGCTACCGAAACTTTATTGCCGTAGCGCGACAACAATGTTGCCGTAGCGTGGCAAACTCACAACGTAATTTTGTGGATGTAATGTTGTCTATTCTTGCGTTGTGTCGTTGATGTTGTCTGTGTGCAGAATGACACTCGTAGCACCAATTGTGAACAATGTGCCGTCCTCGATAACGCGTTGCTCGCGGTCGCCAAGAATAACGTTGTCGACGAAGGTACCAGTGTAGCTTGGTCCGTCCTTAAGCACATACTTCAAGTTGCCCTTTTTGTCGCGGCTTACTGTGATAGAACAATGGTTGATGTCGATGCTTGGGTCGTTTGTCTCGATAGCGCAGTTTACACCGCTATTCTTCATGTAGCGTCCGATGACGTTCACACCCATGTGTAGCGGAATGACCTGCTTGTAATGGAATACGTTTTCGATAACGGTGATGTAGCCACACTCGTTTCCTTCTGCATTTTCTTCAGGAATATCCTCTTTCTGTGTGTTGCGCAGTTTTGAAACACCAATGCGTATGCCGAATTGCTTGCCACAGTCGGGGCATTGGAATACTAACGACTGTCCTTCGGTGTATTTCTTCTCGTCGAATGTGATGAAGTTATCACATTTTGGGCATCTTACTCTTTTCATTTATTTTATTTCTGTTATCCAAGATCCTTCAAATTCGATGTTGTCTGTCAGCATGTTCTTTGCTTTGTTTGCCTCTTCGCGAGTGCTGAACTTGCGATATATCACCTTTACGTGGCCATTGGCACCGATATAGACACGAGCTTCTTTCATGCCTTTACGATGAAGTTTGCTTACATACTCCTCTGCGTTCTTTTTTGCTACACGGCTTGCAAGCACAATGCTGAAGTATCGCTCTGATGTTTGCTCGTTGGTGTTGTTAATTATTGTTGCAACTTCTTTGTTCTCAGCGTTATTTGCTGTGTTCGCTTCAGTGTTTGTTGCGCCTTCTTCTGCCGCTTCGGTTGCTGTCATGTCGTTCAGTTTATCGGGCGTGCCATTGGTTATGTCTTTTGGCATAATCTCGTAGAACCAGTTTGCGTTTATAGCACTTTGGTTGATGTTGGGCTTGCTCGAATCGCCCAACTTGGCAGGCATTGTGAGCATGAAGATGATGGCAATGCAAGCTGCAGCCACATGTTTTATGTAGCGCAACGGAATGTGTACAGATAGTGTTTCGTCTGCCACGTCCTCTTTCGTTTCGGTCTGCTCGATAGTTTCGCTTACTTTTGCTGTGGCTATGGCTTTTCCCTCAACAGTATTTGCCACAGGGCGTATGTTGATAGCGTCAAGTCCGTAGAGCGCAGGAGTGATAACGCCAGTCTCTTCGGGGATGAACTCTAATGTGGAGCCGTTGATGACAAATTTACCGATTCTTAATAGCTCGTATATGTGCTCTTCTTCGATGTGACGTTTGAGACTTTCAACGTCTGTTGCTATCTGTTTAAGTGCTTCAGGGAAACTGATGTCGTATGTGTTGACATATTCCTGGGCTAAGAGCGAGTCGTTCATGGTCAGCTGCGGATTGAAGCCAACAATGCGCATCGGAGGAATAAAAATGCAGTTCTCTTCGTCGTATTTGGCAGGAATATTGTGAGCCATAAATCCACCAAAGCCCGGAACAATGACACAATCATTGTTCAACAGTAACCTTGCTATATGTTTCTCCAAATATCTCATATCTGCAAATTTACGAATTTTTAATTATAACTTTGATATAAATGAATAAAAAGTGAGTGGAAAAGATTAAAATATGCTTATTGTTTTGGTTTTCTTGCGAAATATGCTAACTTTGCAAGTGTTATGGCTGTGAAATCAGCATTGAGTAACGTGTAATAATTATGTATAAAAATATAGCAAAAACTTTATTTGTTCTGCTGCTTGTCCTCAAGGTAAGTGCGTGTGGAAATCGTCAGAATAAGGCGGTAGAGCCGACAGAAGATTTAACAGCAAAGCATGATTTGCAAGGAATATGGCTTGATGAGGATGGGGAAGATGTGGCTTTTCGTGTGAAGGGCGACTCTATTTATTTCCCCGATTCGACCAGTGTACCTACGTATTTCCGCATCGAGAACCACTCGTTTGTGCTCATAGGAGGCAAGACTACTAAGTATAAGATAATGAAGCAGACACCAAATGTGTTCGAGTTTAAGAACCAAAGTGGTGAGATTGTGAAGCTTTACAAGACTAACGACGCGTCGTACATGGATGCTTTCGTGCCAAAGGCGGTGCAGAATATTAATCAAAAGAAAGTGGTGAAACGTGATAGTGTTGTCTTCTTCAACGATGAGAAGTATCATTGCTACATACAGATTAATCCAACAACATATAAGGTGGTGAAGCCATCGGTTAATGATGACGGAGTAGAGGTGGACAATGTGTATTATGACAATATTGTTAACCTAACGGTGTTCAATGGAAATAAACGCTTATTCTCTGCCGATATGCGTAAGGAGGCGTTCGTCAATGAGGTGCCAGAACAGTTCCTAAAACAAGCAGTTTATAGCGATTTGTATTTTGATCGTATTGATGCGGAAGGTTTACATTTTTTCGCTGTTCTTGCTATGCCAGAGACATCAATAAGCTATATGGTAGAATCTATTGTAGAGTTTAATGGTAAACTTATAAAGCGGATTAAAAAGTGATTTAGTCCGCTTCACTATTTTTCGAGTTGTATTATCAAGAATATCTCATTTGGATATAAAACAAAAAACATAGATTGTCTCACGACAACCTATGCTTTCTTAACCTTAATAATCTAATACCATGAAAAACACGTTGCAAAGATAGTCTGAATTTATAATATAGACAAGTGTTGTTCTAAAATAACACATTGAAAATAATATAATTTAAGTAAACAGACGTACTTTGTATGGTGCTTTTAATATCGTTTTACAATATTTGTCTTATATTGGAAGCGTTATTTCCATTGTTTTTTATAGCCCCAACATAGTTCCTATTTGATAGACCACAGCCGAGACAATCCATGCTAATGCTGTTGTGTAAACAGCTGCGAATGATGCCCACTTCCAAGAACCAGTCTCGCCTTTTATTGCAGCAATGGTTGCGATGCAAGGGAAGTAGAGCAGAACAAACAGCAAGAAGCAATATGATGAGAGCGGAGTGATGCCGTCGGCTACCATCTGCTTGCGCAGATTAGAGTAAGACTCTTCGCTTCCTTCCTCTACCACATCATCGTTGTGGTAGAGAATTCCCATGGAAGAGGCTACAATCTCCTTTGCACCGATGCCTGAAATAAGACCTACATCAAGCTTCCAGTCGAAGCCTTGTGGGCGGAAAACGGGTTCTATGGCGCGACCAATGCGTCCGATGTAGCTCTGCTCCTGCTGCTCTACGCGCGAAAGTTCTTCGTTGTGTGGAAAGTAGCCAAGAGCCCACACTATGATGCTTGCAACCAGGATGATACCACCCATCTTCTTCAGATATTCTTTGCCTTTCTGCCAAGTGTGTCTGCCGATAGCTTTCGCTGTTGGGAAGCGATAAGGCGGAAGCTCCATAACGAACGGAGTGTCTTCACCTTTGAACAACATCTTGCTGAAGAGACGGCTCATGAGTATAGCCATGATTATGCCTACGACGTAGAGAGACATCATCACACTGGAGCGATATTGCTGCGCAAACATCGTTCCTATAATCATTATATATATAGGGAAGCGTGCAGAACAACTCATAAGTGGAAGTATCATCATGGTTATGAGTCGTGAGCGGCGACTTTCGATGGTGCGTGTAGCCATTACGGCTGGCACATTGCAGCCAAAGCCCATGATGAGCGGTATGAACGACTTGCCATGAAGCCCCATTTTGTGCATCAGTTTATCCATGATGAAAGCAGCACGAGCCATGTATCCACTGTCTTCCATGAAAGATATGAAGAAATAGAGTATCAAGATTTGTGGCAAGAAGACAATCACCGAGCCAACACCGCCGATGACACCGTCGATAAGCATATCCTTTAGAGGACCGTTTGGCATGGTGCCGGCTATTGTTGTTCCAATCCACTCAACACCACTCTCAATCCACCCCATAGGGTACTGACCCAAGGAGAATGTTGCTTCAAACATTATCCAAATCATAAGGATGAAGATGGGGAAACCAACGTATCTGTTGGTGATAATTTGATCTATGAGGTGTGTCAGCTGGTAGGTGTCCTTTTTGTTGCCAGTTTGGTAGCCTGCCTCTTGCAACGCACCGTGAATGAAGCCATACTTCGCGTCCATGATGACCGTTTCGCAGTCTTCATGGGTGTAGTTCTGTACATCAGCAACAGCCTTGTCGCGCACAGAGAATATCTTTTCTGCACGGCTTGTTGATGAAACGATGAGATGCTCGGTCTCCTTGTCTTTCTCCAAGAGTTTTATGGCGAGGTAGCGAGTGGAGTAGCGATGTCGCAAATCGTTTTCCTGCTTTAGTACGGCTTGTATAGCCTCAATACCTTCCTCTACGTATGGCCCGTGGTTGATGTGGATATGACGGAACACATTGTGCTTGGGTTTTACACCGCTTGCAAAGTCCTCCTCGTGCTCTGCATCCTCCTTCTCCGATTTGCGGTATTGCTCGTGCCACTGTCGTATACCCTCAGCTACTTCAGGGTCGAGATTGCCTTTGTCGTCGAGGAAGTCGAGGCCCTCGTACATATTAATAATAATGTGGAAAAGCAACTCGACACCTCTGCCAGTGGTGAACGTTGTGGGAATCATTGGTACACCAAAGAGTTCGCCGAGCTTCGCATAGTCGACATTGTCGCCACGCTTCTCTGTTTCGTCGAACATATTTAGAGCACAAACCATGCGTAAGTGCATGTCTATGAGTTGGGTTGTGAGGTAAAGATTGCGCTCAATGTTGCTTGCATCAATCACGTTGATAACAACATCAGGCGTGTGCTCAATAATCTCTTTGCGCACATAAAGCTCCTCTGGAGAATATGCTGAGAGCGAGTATGTTCCAGGCAAGTCGACTATATTGAAGTCGTAACCCTCAAAAGAGGCGTGTCCCGTCTTTGCGTCAACAGTAACTCCTGAATAATTGCCAACTCGCTCGTGAGCTCCAGAGGCGAAGTTGAACAACGATGTCTTTCCGCAATTCGGGTTGCCAACCAATGCTACGTTAATGGTGCGACGCTTTTTCATCGCGGCATCGCGTAGCTGTGTGTCGCTCAAGCTATCGCTTTCTTTCTCAAGTGGTTCTGAAATCTTGGGTCTATTCTTTTCTATCTCGGCTGCTTCTTCTACCGAAATCACTTCTATCATGTCTGCTTCAGAGCGACGAAGAGAAACTTCGTAGCCCAGAATCTTGTATTTTACGGGGTCTTGCAGTGGCGCATTTAATAGCACGTCAACTACTTTTCCTTTGATGAATCCCATCTCGACGATACGTTTGCGAAAGCCTCCGTGTCCCATGACCTTCACAATTACTCCGCGTTCGCCAGTCTTTAATTCAGATAATTTCATATTGTTTCAATATTTGTTCGATGATATTATCCCTCTTGAAAGTGAATGTTATTAATATACGATGTCTTATAAGGGCACAAAAGTACACATAAAAATTGAAAAAGAAATAACTTCATGTCGTACATTTTTTCAAATACCTAAAAATGATTAATGGATGTGTTGTGTTCAAATACAAATTAAAATTGCTAACTTTGCATTTTGGAACAAATAAAACAAATAAATAAGAAAATGGAAAATCATTTCTTTTATTATCTTTTATGTATATTGGCTGCAGTGGTCGGCTTTCTGGTAGTTAAGAAAATTACAAGTTGTATGATAAAAGTTGTAATAGCACTTGTAGTGTTAGCTGCTATAGCATTCATGTATTTCAAGTTTATTGCTTAACCCCACAACATTTAGCCTTCAGATGAAGTTGATTATAGACAGCGGAAGTACCAAGACAGACTGGTGCTTTGCGCAATCTTCCGATACATATGTATTAGTGCAGACATACGGAATAAATCCCATTGTGCAATCATTCGATGAGATCGTGTCTGTTGTGCAAGATCAAATGCTTACTTGCGCTAAGCTGCAATTTATAGATGTGGCATCTTTGGAGAATGTGTTCTTTTACGGAGCAGGTTGTACACCTGAGCATAGCCATATTGTGGAAGAGGCATTGCACTCGGCTCTTGGTGAAAGTGTTTCGGTTTATGTTGAGAGCGATTTGTTGGCAGCAGCACGTGCGCTTTGTGGTACGCATCCTGGTATAGCATGTATATTAGGAACCGGTTCTAATTCGTGCTACTTTGATGGTGATAAAATCAAAGAACATACACCTGCGTTAGGATATATCTTGGGTGACGAGGGTAGTGGTGCAGTTCTGGGACGCACTTTTATTAATGGTATATTGAAAGGCACTCTGCCACAAGAGTTGCGTGACGAGTTCTTTGAAGAGTATCATACAAGCCAAGCTGATATAATAAACAATGTGTATCATTCTGCTTTACCTAACCGTTTTCTTGCATCGCTTTCTAAGTTTATATTGCCACGCATTAGTAATGAAAAGTTGGAAGCACTTGTCGTTCGGAACTTTGAAAGTTTTATAATTAATAATGTTAAAAACTATGCGTATGCAGAGCCTGTAATAAATGCTATGGGTAGCGTGGCTTACCTATATCACAAACAATTGGAACAGGCTGCAAACAGACAGGGTTATCGATTGGGAAAAATATTAAAAAGTCCGCTTGAAGGCTTGCTTAAATATCATTTTGTAAATAATTAAATATAGGCAATGGGCTACAACGGCTATTTGCGTGCATAAAAAAGCAAATTGCTACTGATGTGTTTGCGTAAACAATATGAAATGCAACATAGAGTTAGCAAATTTAGCTGAAAAACTTTGGCGTTTTGCGAAATACAGATTATCTTTGCAGTTAGATAATGCAAACGTTCTCAATCGTATTGAAAACGATATGCAAACGCTTGCTTTGGCAGAAAGATATGATGTAATATCAAGAAAAAATATTAACGTTTTAGACATATAATTACTATTTATGAGCGAAAAAAGAGTTTATACTTTCGGTAATGGACAAGCCGAAGGTGATGCTTCAATGCGTGAGGTACTCGGTGGTAAGGGTGCAAACCTTGCCGAGATGAACCACATCGGTGTTCCTGTGCCTCCTGGTTTTACAATCACAACAGATACCTGTAACGAATATTATGAGGTAGGTCAGGATAAGATTGTTGAGCTGCTTACTGCTGAGGTTGACGCAGCTGTGGCTCACACTGAAGAACTGATGAATTGCAAGTTCGGTGACCCGAAGAATCCTCTGTTGGTTTCTGTACGTTCAGGTGCTCGTGCTTCTATGCCGGGTATGATGGATACCATCCTCAACCTTGGTTTGAACGACGAGGTTGCTGAGGGTATGGTTGAGAAGACTGGCAACCCACACTTCGTATATGATAGCTACCGCCGTTTTGTTCAGATGTATGGTGACGTTGTTCTTGGCATGAAGCCAGAGAATAAAGAGGACATTGATCCGTTCGAGGCTATTATTGAAAAGGTGAAGGAGGAGCAGGGCGTTGTTCTTGACAAGGACCTCTCTGTAGAGTCGCTGAAGAAGCTCGTTGAGCTCTTCAAAAAGGCTATCAAGGAGCAGACTGGTAGCGACTTCCCAACTGATCCGAAGGAGCAGCTTTGGGGTGCTATCTGCGCTGTGTTCCGCAGCTGGATGAACGAGCGTGCTATTCTCTATCGTAAGATGGAAGGAATTCCTGACGAGTGGGGTACAGCAGTTTCTGTTATGGCTATGGTGTTCGGCAATATGGGCGAGACATCTGCAACAGGTGTATGCTTCAGCCGCGACGCAGGTAACGGCGAGAACCTCTTCAACGGTGAGTACCTGATTAATGCTCAGGGCGAGGACGTTGTTGCAGGTATTCGTACTCCGCAGCAGATTACAAAGATTGGCTCACAGCGTTGGGCTGAGCGTGCTGGTATCTCAGAGGAAGAGCGCGTAGCAAATTATCCTTCAATGGAGGAAGCAATGCCAGAGCTCTACAAGGAACTCGATTCACTCCAGGATAAGCTCGAAAAGCACTATCACGATATGCAGGACATGGAATTCACCGTTCAGGAGGGTAAACTTTGGTTCCTCCAGACACGTAATGGTAAGCGTACTGGTACTGCTATGGTTAAGATTGCGATGGATCTTCTCCACGAAGGTATGATTGACGAGAAGACAGCCCTCTTGCGTTGTGAGCCGCAGAAGCTCGACGAGCTCTTGCATCCAGTATTCGATAAGTTGGCACTCTCAAGAGCTAAGGTTATTACACAGGGTCTTCCTGCTTCTCCAGGTGCAGCTTGTGGTCAGATCGTATTCCACGCTGACGATGCTGAGGTATGGCATGAGGATGGCAAGAAGGTCATCATGGTTCGTATCGAGACATCTCCTGAGGACCTTGCAGGTATGTCTGCAGCAGAGGGTATCCTTACAGCTCGTGGCGGTATGACTTCTCACGCTGCCGTTGTTGCTCGTGGTATGGGCAAATGCTGCGTTTCAGGTGCTGGTTCTATCAATGTTGATTACAAGACTAAGACCGTAGAGATTGAAGGAGTTGTGTACAAGGAGGGTGATTACATCTCTTTGAACGGTACAACAGGTCAGGTTTATGCAGGTCAGATTGAGACCAAGGCAGCTGAACTTTCAGGCGACTTCAAGGAACTCATGGACCTCTGCGATAAGTACACAAAGATGGAAATCCGTACCAACGCAGATACTCCACACGATGCAAAGGTAGCTCGTACATTCGGTGCTAAGGGTATCGGCTTAACACGTACAGAGCACATGTTCTTCGATGATCAGAAGATTGTTGCTATGCGTGAGATGATTTTGGCAGACTCTGTAGAGGGTCGCGAGAAGGCTCTTGCTAAACTTCTCCCATATCAGAAGGCTGACTTCTACGGCATTTTGAAGGCTATGGATGGCTGCCACGTAAATATTCGTCTGCTTGACCCACCTCTCCATGAGTTCGTACCGCACGATAAGGCTGGTCAGGAAACAATGGCTAAGGAAATGGGCGTAAGCGTAGAGGAAATCAAGAAGCGCGTAAACTCTTTGGCTGAGAACAACCCAATGCTCGGTCACCGTGGTTGCCGTCTTGGTATCACATTCCCTGAGATTACAGCAATGCAGACTCGTGCTATCCTCGGTGCAGCTTGCCAGTTGAAGAAGGAAGGCTTCAATCCACGTCCTGAGATTATGGTGCCACTCATCGGTACAGTTCAGGAGCTCAAGCAGCAGAAGTCTATCATCCTTGCTACTGCTAAGGAGGTATTCGTTGAGTATGGTGTAGAGGTAGAGTTTGAGATTGGTACAATGATTGAGATTCCACGTGCTGCCCTTACTGCAGGTAAGATTGCAGAAGAGGCTCAGTACTTCTCATTCGGTACAAACGACTTGACACAGATGACCTTCGGTTATTCTCGTGACGATATTGCTTCATTCCTCCCTGCATACATGGAGAAGAAGATTCTGAAGGTTGACCCGTTCCAGGTTCTTGATCAGGAAGGTGTTGGTCAGCTTATCAAGATGGCTGTTGAGAATGGTCGCGCTACTCGTCCGAACCTCCGTACTGGTATTTGCGGTGAGCACGGTGGTGAGCCTTCATCAGTTAAGTTCTGCGCAAAGGTCGGTATGAACTATGCTTCATGCTCTCCATTCCGCGTGCCTATCGCACGTCTCGCAGCGGCGCAAGCTGCTGTAGAGGAATAATAAGATAAGCCCTCGTAACTAACGAGTTAGGCGGTAAGTCTCTGATAATAAAGAGACTTGCCGCCTAAATTGTTTTTGGTGGGTCTGCACGTTCTGCACACTAAGATAATTCGCTTCGCTCGTGAAATGAATAGACAAGTGCCCCCGAAATAAAGCGGTTGCTTTTTCGAGGGCACTTTTATAAGTGACAATCAGTTCGGAAGCTAACTGTTCGCCACTTACTGAACAATTAAAATTTAGCCTAACCTAAATACTTCATCAAAATCTTTGCGTTACCGCTATCGCGGAGTTTCGCAATGCTCTTCTCGCGAATTTGGCGTACACGTTCACGTGTCAGACCGAGTTGGTCGCCAATCTCTTCAAGACCTTTCTCGTGGCAGCCGATGCCGAAGCACTCGCGAATGATTGTGATTTCGCGATCCTTGAGCACTTTGTTAAGCACCGAGTTGAGTTCTAATGCCATTGACTCGTGGTCGACTTGACGGTCTGTTCGGCTGTCTTCGCCACTCGGCATGACGTCGAGCATACAGTTGTCTTCGCCATCTTGGAAAGGAGCGTCGATACTTACGTGGTGTCCGTCTGCCATGAGGCTTTGACCGATTTTCTCTTCGTCTATGTTTGTAGCTTCAGAAAGTTCTGAAACAGATGGGTGTCGCTGGTTCTCCTGTTCAAACTTGTTAATCTCGTGGTTGATTTTATTCAATGAACCAACTTGGTTGAGTGGCAGACGTACGATGCGACTCTGTTCTGCAATGGCTTGAAGTATGCTCTGACGAATCCACCATACGGCGTATGAGATGAATTTGAAACCGCGAGTCTCGTCAAACTTCTGAGCAGCTTTTATCAGACCTATATTGCCTTCGTCGATAAGGTCGGTAAGGGTAAGTCCTTGGTGCTGGTATTGTTTGGCAACAGATACCACAAATCGCAGATTGGCTGTTACAAGTTTGTCCTTAGCGCGTTCGCCCTCCGGACCTCCTTTTTTGATTTTTTGCGCAAGCTCAATCTCTTCATCAATGGTTATCAGCGGAGCACGACCAATTTCGACAAGATATTTGTCAAGTGCTTCACTGGAACGGTTTGTAATACTTTTTTGAATTTTAAGTTGTCTCATCTTATATACCTAAACTTTCTTACGCGTAATAAACTGATGTCTGTTTTCGCAAAGGTTACGAAAACCCTGCAAAGGTACAATTTTTTGCCGATACACACAAATCTAAATATGCAAAACTTATGCGTGGCGTGTATTTTGTTCTTCATTCTTGTTGTATTTTTAAAAAAGATTGTACCTTTGCGAAATATACGGCTACGAATTGGGTCGTTAACCTCATAATCAGAAAACAAATACTATTACAATTATGAATATTAAAGTGCGTTTGGCATTAATGAACTTCTTGGAGTTCGCAGTTTGGGGTGCTTACCTCACTTGTATGGGTCAATATCTCGGAAATGCTGGTATGGGAGCCGAGATTTCTTGGTTCTATGCGATACAGGGTATCGTTTCGATTTTTATGCCTACCTTAATGGGTATTGTGGCTGACCGCCTTATACAACCTCAGCGTTTGCTTGGTTACTGTCATTTGCTTGCTGGTGTGTTTATGGTTGGTCTGTTTATGATGGGCATGAATAGTGCGACTCCGGACAAGACACTCTTTATGTCGTTGTACACGTTGAGTGTGGCTTTCTATATGCCTACGCTTGCGTTGTCTAACACAGCTGCTTTTGCTATTCTTACTAACCATGGTCTTGATACGGTTAAAGATTTTCCGCCGATACGTGTGTTTGGTACTGTTGGTTTTATCGCTACGATGTGGTTTGTGAATTGTGCTGTCGTAGATGGTGGCTCGTTTGGTTTGACACTTGCTGATAACGCTAATAAGTTTCAATATACTCATTTGCAGTTTCTTGTTTCGGGTGTGTTGAGCTTTGTGCTTTTTGTTTATTGTATGACGCTGCCGCAGTGTAAGCTTCAGGCAAAGAAGGCGCAGTCGCTTGCGGAGGCGTTCGGCTTGAACGCGTTCAAGCTGTTCAAGACTAAGCGTATGGCTTTGTTCTTCATTTTCTCTGGTTTGCTCGGAATGTCGCTGCAGGTGACGAATGGTTATGCAACGCCGTTTATTACAAGTTTTAAGGGCATACCAGAGATGGCAGACTCTTTCGCTGCCAACAATGCTACGCTGCTCGTTTCGATCAGTCAGGTGGCAGAGGCTTTGTGTATTCTTCTTATTCCATTCTTTCTGCGTCGTTATGGCATAAAGATGGTTATGCTCATCGCGATGTTCGCCTGGGTGCTGCGCTTCGGTTTCTTCGGTTTGGGTAACCCGATGATGCCGGGTGTGCTGCTCTTCGTGTTGTCATGCGTGGTTTATGGTGTGGCGTTCGACTTCTTCAATGTGTCGGGCGGATTGTTTGTGAACGCGGAGTGTGATGAGAATGTGAAGGCTTCGGCGCAGGGTTTGTTCATGTTGATGACTAACGGTTTGGGCGCAACGGTCGGTACGTTGCTTGCTGGTCAGGTTATTAATCATTATTGCCATTGGACAGAGGGTGGTTATCTGCTGGGCGATTGGCAGACTTGTTGGTTCATCTTTGCCGGTTATGCGCTTGTTGTGGCATTGCTGTTCTTGGTGATGTTCAGAACGAAGAAGGAGGTTAAGGCTTAGGGCATGAAGGAAATCAGATATTTCTATGTTCCCAATGCTGCGAGCGTTGGTGAACTGCCGGAAGAGGAAGCGAAGCATGCTGTCAGGGTGCTTCGCCTTCAAAGTGGCGACCGTATGGTGCTCGTAGACGGCGAGGGGGGATTGTTTGATGCTGAGGTTAGTGTGGCATCGGGCAAGCATTGCTTGTACAACATTCTGGAGACTCTGCCGTATGAGCGTGAGTGGCGTGGACGTATAAGTCTTGCCATTGCGCCTACGAAGATGATGGATCGTATGGAATGGATGGCGGAGAAGGCTACTGAGATTGGATTTGACGAGATTAGCTTCTTGGATTGTAAGTTCTCTGAGCGCAAGACACTGCGTACAGACAGGGTGGAGCGTATTGTTGTTTCGGCTATGAAGCAGAGTCACAAGGCTTGTAAGCCTGTGGTGAACGAGATGTGTGGCTTTAGGGAGTTTGTTGCAAGGGAGCGCGAGGGTCGTAAGTTTATTGCTCATTGTTATGAGGAGGTGGCACGTCGGGATTTGTTCGACGAGCTTTCTGCGATGGACGCGGAGACGCCAGTCACGGTGCTTGTCGGTCCGGAGGGTGATTTCTCTATCGATGAGGTGAGGTTGGCTATGGAGCATGGCTACGAGTCGATATCGCTTGGCAGGAGTCGTTTGCGTACGGAGACTGCGGGTCTGAGTGCGGTGATGATGGCAAATCTTTCAAAGCGGAGGGGGTGAAGGAGTTAAGGAGTAGTTAAGAAGTTAAGTAGTTAAGAAGTTAAGGAGTTAAGGAGTAGTTAAGAAGTTAAGAAGTTAAGGAGTTAAGCCATTAGTGTTTTTGCTTGATTTACAGCCCTTGAAAAGTTCGAGATTCTGGAGCAACAGAGTTAAGCCATTAGTGTTTTTGCTTGATTTACAGCATTAAAAGCATTTGGCTTCGCTCGGCTTTGCCGCTTGCTCGCAAGAACTCCTTAATTTTTAACTTCTTCTTAACTTCTCCTTAACTCCTTAAACATCTCTGAACTTGTGAGGGTTTTATTCTTTATTGATGTATTGCAGGATCTGTTCGGCGTGAATCTTCGTCTTTATCTCTTTGGGTGTGAAGATTTTCTGGATGATGCCATTTTCGTCAACGAGGTATGTTGTGCGCAGGATGCCGATGGTCTTTCTGCCGCACGCTACTTTTTCGCCCCAGCAACCAAGTTGCTGCAAGAGTGTTGTCTCGGTGTCGGCGATGAGCGGGAACTGCAGTCCCTGAGTGTCGGCGAACTTCTTCTGCAGGGCCTGTTTGTCCTTGCTGACGCCTATTATGTCGTAGCCGGCAGCTGCCAACTCTTCTTTGTGTGCCTGGAGGGAACATGCCTCGGCTGTGCATCCGCTGGTGTTTGCCTTGGGATAGCTGTAAAGTACGATTTTGCGACCTTGATAGTCGCTTGCCTTGATTTCACGTCCGTCTTGGTCTATGCCAAGAATCTCGGGTATTTTGTCTCCTATGTTCATAATTGGGTTGTTTTTGTTTTTATTTTTGTTTTATGTTGCAAAGATATGTATTCAATCTGAGATGAGCAAACTCTTTGCGCTCTTAATGTTGGATGTTTACTTGTGGCATGGATTCGTGCTATTTTCCTTTTTGCAACATCTTACGCGACTTTTCTTTTGCGAAAGCCTGCATGTCCACAGCCACGTCATCCTCGTCTACAATCTCTACGCCGGTCATGGTTTCTATGATGTCTTCCATTGAGACCACGCCACGTAGGCAGCCGTATTCGTCGAGGATGATGGAAATGTGTTCGCGCTTCTCCAGCATCTTCTCCCATATCTGATATACCGAATCGTCTTCGTTGAAGGAAAGTATCGGGCGCATGAGGTCGGAGAGTTTTGTTTCAAATTTGTCGTCCGACAACTTCTTCAGCACCATGTCTTTCAGCACGTAGCCGATGATATATTCCTTACTCTTGTCGTAGACGGGTATGCGTGAGAAATTCCATGTCTGCTGCTCGTAGAACTCCTTGATGGTAAGGTTCACGTTGGCAGATTCTACCACAATGGATGGTGTCATCACCTCGCGTGCCTTAACGGCAGCCAGACGGATGCAGCTTTTGATAATCTTGCTTTCTGACTCGCGGAAGATGCCCTCCGTGGTGCCTACGTCAACCATCGCCGACACTTCTTCGCGGCTCACGGAAGCTTGATGCGCCTTCGGGGTGAACACCTTTGTGATTAGCTCTGAGAGCAGAACGAGAGGGTAGGTGATGAAGATGAGCACGCGGATAATCTTGGTGGAGGGCATGGCGAGCGAACGCCAGTAGGATGCTCCGATGGTCTTGGGGATGATTTCGGAAAGCACAAGAATCAACAGCGTGAGAATGGCTGATATCAGTCCGAAGTATTCTTCGCCGAAGAGCTTCATTGACTCGGCGCCGACACCTGCCGAACCGATGGTGTGGGCAATGGTATTGAGCGAAAGGATTGCGCCTACGGGACGGTCCACATTGTTCTTATACTGTTTCATCAAGGAGGCTGTCTTGCTGCCTTGACTCTCCTTCATCGAGATGAACGACATAGGAGTGGATAGGAGTACCGCCTCGAGGACGGAACATAAAAAGGATAGTGACAGAGCACCTAAGAAATATAATATGATTAAGCCCATGAAATGTATCATTTACAGCGCAAAGATATCTATTTTGTGGGTATTTTTATTCCTTTGAGGTCGGATGTTGGTATTCTTTAACTAAATGCCGTGGAATTTCTGTTTTGTTAGTATATTCTTTTACCCTATCATTCCATAAAGCACCATTGTTAGCATAATACAGACAATATGCCATATCTACATTTGGGTATTTTTCGTGAAATACCTATTTTTGATGACGCTCCGAATTTGGTGGTTTCTATTATGATTACTATTTTTGCATTCGGAAAAGAATCGTATTTACACGACCGATAGTTGTGTTCATGCGGTTTATATAAAAGTTTTATAATTATAAAGGTTATTGTATTATGATTATCGAAAATGTTCATGCAAGAGAGATCTTGGATTCTCGTGGCAATCCTACAGTAGAGGTTGAGGTGTCATTAAAGTCTGGCATCGTTGGTCGCGCATCAGTCCCGTCTGGTGCCTCAACAGGTGAGAATGAGGCTTTGGAACTTCGTGATGGCGACAAGAGCCGCTATTGTGGCAAGGGAGTATTAAAGGCTGTAGAGAATGTGAATAGCGTGATTGCACCGGCTTTGGTCGGTTTCTCTGCCTTGGAGCAGCGTGCTATCGACCATAAGATGTTGGAGTTGGACGGCACCAAGACCAAGTCAAACCTGGGAGCCAATGCTATTCTTGGCGTATCGCTTGCAGTGGCTCATGCTGCAGCCGAGTATCTCCACATCCCGTTGTATCGCTATATCGGCGGTTGCAATACTTACAGCCTTCCCGTTCCTATGATGAACATCATCAATGGCGGTGCTCACTCTGATGCGCCAATCGCTTTCCAGGAGTTTATGATTCGTCCTGTAGGTGCTCCTAATGAGAAAGAGGCCATCCGTATGGGTGCAGAGGTGTTCCATGCCTTGGCCAAGCTCCTGAAGAGTCGCGGACTTTCTACTGCTGTCGGCGACGAGGGTGGTTTCGCTCCTGCACTCAATGGTATAGAGGATGCGCTTGAGAGCATCTGTCAGGCAATCAAGGATGCCGGTTATGAGCCGGGAAAGGATGTGAAGATAGCAATGGACTGCGCTGCCAGCGAGTTTGCTGTTCAGGAGAATGGTGAATGGTATTACGATTATCGCCAGCTGAAGGACGGCAAGAAGAAGGATCTCAACGGCAAGAAGCTCACAGCTGCAGAGCAAATAAGGTTCTTGGAAGAACTGATCACCAAATATCCTATTGATTCCATCGAGGACGGTCTTGACGAGAATGATTGGGACAACTGGGTGAAGCTTACAGCTGCCATCGGCGACCGTTGCCAGCTGGTTGGTGACGACCTCTTTGTTACGAATGTGAAGTTCTTGGAGAAGGGCATCAAAATGGGGGCTGCCAACTCTATCCTTATCAAGGTGAACCAGATTGGCTCGCTTACCGAGACTTTGGATGCGATAGAGATGGCTCATCGCCATGGCTACACAACTGTTACATCGCACCGTTCTGGTGAAACTGAGGATACGACTATCGCTGATATCGCTGTGGCAACTAACTCGGGTCAGATCAAGACCGGTTCGATGAGCCGTACCGACCGTATGGCAAAGTACAACCAGCTTATCCGTATCGAGGAGCAGTTGGGGGATAACGCTGCTTACGGTTACAAGAAGCTAAAATAGACGTGATTAATTATTGAATAAATCATAATCGGCGTTAATGGGCATGAACAACCGTGACGGTTGACCATGCCCATATTTTATATTTTCAAACAGGGCCGTGTCACACGGCTCTGTTTGCACTGCCTACAAAAGGGTTTCTGCTGTAACGAGAGATGTTACATCAGATCTTAACCGGAAACGACATGCCGGACTTATCCTGCCGATCAGTCGATATCAATCAGTTGGAAGTGCCGGTTGAAGGTGAGGTCAATTCCGTTTGTCAGTTCCACTTCGTATTCCTTCGTGTTAAACTCTATCTTTCTCACAGCTGCTCCTTTATAATTCTTCTTCAAGTAGTTCTTGATGGGTTGCGGGATGAGCTGGCTGGGCACGATGCCTTGTTTGCAGTCAATCTCAGTAAGGTTGCCCTTCCTGTCGAACTCCAGCTTCGTGCCATTCCGCAGAACGACGTCATAGCTTCTGCTGAGAACGCCAGACTCAATAGTAGCAAGCATCACCTTCTGACCCTTGAAGTGTTTGCTGAGCAGGGTCTGGGCCTTGGGAGGGAGTTCATTAACATTGATTGGTTTGTCGTTGTCGGCATTTGCTGCGATATTGAATGACATCATGCAACAAACGGCAATCATCAAAATTCTCATAATTCTTTTCATAAGCTACAAATTAAAGATTTACAAATACCATACATTCAATTAGACGCAAATAGTTCGCGAAGGTTTATTAGAAACATCCTTTTTCTTTCTGTTCTTCCTTTTTGTCCACAATCTGCGTTATGCGCCTGATGCTTCTGTTACGTTGGTTGATGATGAGCGGCACACGTTCTACGACCACCATAGAAGTGTCGAGGCCCAATGCCTTAGGCTCGTCGATGCCTATCTTGCTGATAAGAGCGTAGAAACTCATCAACAAGTTCTGCTGACGGTTGGCGGAACTCTCCGGATAATATACGCGATGAATGATGATGAATCGGAAATCGCCAGGTATTCCGTTCTTACGAAGCGAAGGATAGGTGCTTTTTAAATCTACCTTCTTGCTTGCCACAAGGTCTTCCACCACTTGTCGCAGATATAGACTCACACGAGGCTCAATGCGGAAACCTATGTGCATCGTCACACTATAGAGAGTGTCTGGCACCAGAGTTTTGCAGCTGTACTCAAGCGTGTCTGGAGTATCTACAAACTCCATATTTATAAACCAGTAATGATCGGCACGCTTGGGCTGCTTGTTGATGATGGAATAGAGCAGTTTGTCGTCTACGGCGCCTTCCTTGTCGGCATGGTTTACATAGACAAGATTGGAGGCGTACTTGGGGATGCTCTCGTCGGCTTTGATGTCGGAGATAATCTGATAATAGTCATCCAGCGGTTTGGTGCAGACATAATGGCGTCGTATCTTCATGGCTCTAACCCATACATACATCATCAGGAACAGGATTCCGCCAATGAGCATCGTACACCATCCTCCAGCGAGAAACTTTGACAGGTTGGCTGCCAGAAAGATGACTTCGATGGTGCAGTATGCGCCCATAAACAATATCGTGAGGACTCGTGCCACGCCCTTGCTGTGCAGGTAGAAACCGAGCAGCAGGGTGGTCATCAGCATGGTGATGGTGATGGCGAGTCCGTACGCAGCCTCCATGTGTGAGGAGTCGCGAAAGAGAAGGATGATGAGAACCACGCCGATGTACATGGCAAGGTTGATCATCGGGATATAGAGTTGTCCCTTTACATGAGTAGGATGCTTTATACGCATACGCGGCCAGAAGTGCAGGTTCATGGCTTCGCTCAATATAGAGAAGGTGCCGCTGATAAGTGCCTGACTTGCCACGATTGCCGCACCCGTTGCCATGATGATGGCGAAGATCAACATGCTCTGCGGCATTATGGAAAAGAACGGATTCACGGACAAGGCTGTTGGCACCTGGTTCATCACCCAAGCGCCCTGTCCCAGATAGTTGAGAATGAGCATGGTCTTTACAAATGCCCAGCTTATAGTGATGTTTTTTCTGCCACAATGTCCCAAGTCGGAGTAGAGAGCCTCGGCACCGGTAGTACAGAGAAACACGGCGCCAAGGATTAAGAACCATTCAGGCGATTGTGTTAGCAGAACAACTGCGTAATAGGGATTGAAAGCCTTCAGAATCATGGGGTAAGACGTGATGCTGACGGCTCCCACCACGCCCAGCAGCAGAAACCATAGCAGCATGAATACTCCAAACGACTTGCCTATGCTCTCTGTGCCAAACCGCTGTACGAAGAAGATGATGGTGATGATGGCAAGCGTGATGGGTATGACTGGCAGATCAGGACTGATGCTTTCGAGTCCTTCGATGGCTGTGGTAACCGTGATGGCAGGGGTGATGATTCCGTCAGCCAACAAGGTGCTGGCGCCTATGATGGCCAATATGTAAATCCACTTGCTCTTGAGTCGGCGCAGCAGGGCGTAAAGGGCGAGAATGCCTCCTTCGCCATTGTTGTCGGCTCGCAGAGCCACGCATACGTATTTGATAGTGGTCTGTAGGGTGAGTGTCCAGATGATGCATGACAATGCGCCGAGGATGGTGCTCTCGTTGATGGTTTCGCCTGTATGCAGTATGGCCTTCATCACATATAAGGGTGATGTTCCGATGTCGCCAAACACGATGCCTAATGTGACGAGCAATCCCAAGAAGCTTATTCGATGATGGTTGCAGACTACCGATTTTTCTGTATCTTCTCTCATGTTTTTCTCTTTTTTATTAAACAATGTTATCCTTTAGATTATCAAATTGTCCGCAAAGGTATAAACATGAGAGGTAAGATATGATTCGTTTAACAAGAATTATCTTATTTAACATCTTGTGAAAGATATGAAGCTGGTAAAACTTTTCAAACAAAATAAATTAAGGCTGATACTTCTCACGAGGTATCAGCCTTTCTTGTTACCTTTGTTTTTGAAAATATTAATTCAAGTAACTATGAAAAAGGTGCACATTTTAGTGGACAGCCGATGTGTGGACAGCTAATAAATTTGCTCAGCAAGGAAGAAATTCTCAAATTCAGTCGCGAACATAACGGAGAACGCTACGTTAAGCTTTTTGATGCCTACCAGCATCTGGTTATAATGCTTTACGCCGTTATCAAGAGATTTAACTCATTGCGTAAAATTACCGACTTCATGTTTCCCGAGGCACGTAAGCTCGCTCATCTTGGCATAAAGACCATGCCAAGGAGCTGCACATTGTCGGACGCCAACGCCAGCAGGCCCGCAGCCATGTATGAGGACACATACCGCAGCCTGTATGTCAGATACAATGACGAACTTTCCTCGGACAGCCGAAACCGGCAGGTCTCCTCATGGCTCACCCGTCTGCAAATCATCGACTCCACTATAATAACCTTATTATTGCTGTCCGCTAAAACTCCAAAGAGCATAAATTTCCTGCCGAAGTCCAGTTTTAACGGACTTATAAGCGTAATATCCGAATTTATAACGACTATTCGCACGTTTCAATATAGAATGGTAAATGATTAAAGCTATAAGTTTATTGCTTATATAGGCAAATCAGGCTCTATTGAAGAGAATGGCTCAAAGATGTATGAACGGTATAAGGTCCAGTTACAATTCTATTCAACATCTTTATATTTCCATATATACCCACCTGCAGATTTTCTTTGTCCTTTACATACTGCAGATATTTTGCCATTTGCAATCGAATATTTTATTTCTGCTTTCCTTATGCTATTCCACTCTTTAACAAATTTTCCTTCTTTCGTGTATTGTAATACAGCCTTTGGAGTTGGTTGATGTGTAGGCGTAAATTGATTTATATCAGTATTATCATCTTCGTATCGAAATACGTATCCATGCGTACTTTTTGAGTCATGTCTTGCTGTAGATAAAATATATTGTCTATCAATTCCTGTCGCTATCGCTGCTTTCTTTGGAGAGTCATATCTAGCAATTTCATTTAGTTTTAAATCAAATTGGATTATTGTTTTTTTCTTTTCATTAAGGCTGTACTTACATTTAGGACAACATGGATACAATACCATTTTATTCACTCGTTTAATCCATTGATGCCCGCATTTTGGACATTTCCAACTTGCCTTATAATCACACATTGATGTTACATCATCAGCAGTTTTTTCTTTATTATTTTCAATATCCCAAAAGACAGCAATCTCTGGATTCTTTTGTAATAAAGACCCATGTCTTGCTAAAAGAACCTCTCTCATTATTTGTGAATGATTATATTTATAACATTGGGAACAACCTTTTCCATTTGCTCTATTATCTGGTGTCGCTGTCCATACATAACCACAGATATGGCATTTCCACCAAACGACTTCCGAATAGTGAGACGGGATTTTGTTAGGAAATACATTCAAGGTCTCATTTTTCTCATAAAACCAATCTTTCAATAATCCTGGATATTTTTCAGCAAAAGATCCATTCTTTTTTACATATGTTTTGCGTTTGGTCACTTTGCGTAGCTCTTCTGCACAATATGGGCATCCTGTTCCTTGAATCCTATCAGCAACAGTTGCCGTCCATTTATGTTCAGGAAAATTCTTGCAAATCCAATATACTTTTTGTTTACTATTACCGGCGGATATATTGTTTGGCATTATACCCTGTTTCCCATTCTCTTTGTAATCCCATTCGTCAAGTAATTGAGGACTTTTTGTTGCAAAGTCATTAAATCCAATCAGTAACTTTACACCGGCACAATATGGACAACCATAGCCTTGTGTTCTGCTTGAAGATGGTGCATACCAACTATGTCCATTCTTGCACTTCCAATATAGTTTTAAACTTGAGCCACGGCTAATACATTCTGGGTCTATATTTCCGTTCTTTTCATAGTCCCATTCAGTAAGCAAATGAGGATAAAGTCTTGCAATGCTATTCTCTTTCTTTCTTGTGAGATAAGATTCCTTTATGGCAACTTTGTTTTTCTCTACATCAATTGCAACATATGGAATACCTATCAAATAACAAAGATTTTCTATAGCATAATTTAAATATGCGTAATTTTTGTCATAAATAACATGAACAGCATCTTTTTTCACACTAAAATATTCAGACTCTATAACTCTATATAACTTTATTCCCATTTTTTGCAGAAGAACTTCTTTTCTTTCGTCTCTTGCCTTCTGTTTAGGTGTTTTATGCTTTGGCCCATCATATTCAATTCCTATCATTTTTGAGGGAATAAATATATCTATATGAGAATTGTTTTCTAATTTATATCCATTTATGCATTCTATATGTTGGTTAAAGTAAAAATATAACACTTGCTCAGGAAATGATGTATGCATCTCCCTCTGACAAATAGGACATTCACCAGACGTTCTATGCAATCTGTAAGACACACTATTCTTCCAATGATGCCCACGTTTACATACCCAATGAACTGGTGTCTTGGTGTCATGATTAGTAACATCCTCCGAGAATATGCCTTCTTGTTCGTTTTTCTCATAATCCCATTCCTTTAACAATTCTGGATTTGTTATTGTTATAGGATCTTCTCCATATCGCTGATTAGTTCTACCTTTTATTGCACATCTCTTACATGGGAACATTTTCTTAGCATGGCTTTGAATACTTGTCGGAGTTTCACTTTTATAGCCACACACATGACATTTCCAATAAATAAGTTTATTTGACCCAGATAGAAAATCAGATGGTTTGTATGGTTGATTCCTTTCATCATCATAGTCCCAATCTAATGCTCTTTCTGGATAGTTATCTTCAAAACTACCCTCCTTTAGGATTCGTTTCAATATATATGATTTCTTGTAAGGATCATTCATTTTATCACACTTCTAAGTTTGTCAATCCAAAGCTATTTGTCTTTCTTAGTTTGTTTTTCAGTCTATCACATTCGCATGGATTATATACATAGAAATCTATTTGCTTCTCTATGATATGTTCCAACTTTTGGATATTGTAAGTATAATTCTGACACTCCATTTCAAATCCTAATAAATACATGAACTTTTGGTTGGCGAAGTTACTGAGGAATATAAAATCTTTGAGATTTAATAATATAGATACTTCATCGTATTCAAATAAATGCGCCTTGTAATTTAAGAGAATATTGAAGGAATTTTTACATTCATTTTGAATCCGGTACAAATGATTCAGGAAAGAATCATTCAGTTCTACAAGTTTATCGGTACTTTTGTATGGGTTCTCTGTTGAGATATTAACTATAAAATCTTTAATCTTGTCTGTTCCATGATATGTGTTCTTTGAAAATTTTATGCATGTGTCTAACATATCATTGGCATTGTGCAAAATACAGATTTCATCAAGTATGACATCTTTTATATCTTCTACTTTCCTTGCTGTTTGAGGGTATATTTCTGATACCAGATAGAAAGCATAACCAGCAATATAACTATAACAAATGTTTGTTATTGCTTCAAACACATTCGATAATCCATAAGATTTTATTTGTGATAAAACAATACATAAAAAGACGGACAATATAAAGGAATAGAAAGATTTTCGCTTTATACATATTCGTAATATAGTTTTATCTCTATTCCATATAAAACATATTTTCAAGTAATAAAACCTGATTTTATTTAAAAAAAACAATCACGTTCATTTTTGATTTCATAAGGAATTACAAAGCATTTTACATATCATCAAGTTCTTTTTGATGCTGTTTCCTATATACTGGTATATAATTGATTCTGTCTGTATACGACATCTTAACTTGATAATCATAATCTCGTTCAATAATTATTAATGTAATGATACCTTTGTTGCTTTGAAAAGAGCACGATGAAACAAACAAACCTACCAATGGTGATTTATATGTTGCTTCATAATGTTTCTCATGAAGCAAAGACTCCAATTTGTCATATAATTCTTTTGCTTCTTCTACTTTGAAGAAACTATGACAAAATACTACAGAGTACATTTTTTTGTATCAGTATCATAATGCAAACCAAATGATTCTATGTTTCCAAGGAAAAGACCTTCCATAACACGAAGTCCATTACTGGCATATTCGTTATCAGGAGAAATATAAAAGCCTTTTGACATTAGTTTTGAGGCATATTCGTTGGCTGTGCCATCTATAGGGAATCCAAGGAACTTCAAATGTTCCTCAGAAAAAGTTTGTGTGAAGCACAAAAACGAAATGATAAGTATTATAAGTCGTTTCATATTTTAATGTTTAAATGTATATTCAATAATTACCCTTATAAGGTGGATTAACCATTATAATATCTATATTATGTAAAACTATGGTGTTTCCTGCAATTCACGAATAGCATTTGGATTTTCTTTTTCTTTATTATATAATTCACGAGAAACTTTCTCGTACTTAGTTTCAACTGCAAGAAAATCGTCAATATCTTCTTCCAGAAGCTGGTCTAATATCAATTGGGTGCGTTCTATATAGTCTTGAAAGCATAACAGCATAAATCCTGGAAGTCTTTTATGTTTATTATGTCCATGAAACTGATATATTGCATCTTTAATACTATTAGAATCATACATGAACATATCGAATCCTTGAAGATTTCTTTTAGTATCCGTGTGATAGAAATTATATACAAGAAGACCAATAGTAGGTTTAAGTTGTAGATAAAGAAAACGGAGTTTTTCAAGCTTATTATTTCTTACGACAGTTTCATATTCTTCCACAAATCCGTATTGTGAAAGTAATAAGTTCGTTTCAAAACAGTCTTTATTATGTTTGTTAGTAACATCTTTCATGTTTTTTCTGTGTTTATATGATTTTAGGGCTTGAAACATAGTTCTTCAAACCTATGCAAAGTTACAAAAAAACTTTAGATAAGCACTAAGATATAAGGCAATAATAATTAAGAATAGCATGAGTATAGTCAACCATCTTGTTCTCGCAATCTTAATCTCCGCTGTAGAAATAATATATTTAGGATCAAATGCCTTATCATTCAATTCCAAATCGCACAGATTAAGTATTATTATTTCCGTCGAAACGTCACCGTTCGCGTCCGCCGTCCGATCAGATTGCGTTCGCCGTCCGATCGGATTGCGTACGGGTGACGATGACTTTTGCAAAAGAGTTACTATAGTCCGCACAGCATTCTGTACGGGCAAAGCTCACACTTCTTTCTGTCGTCAGTAGGTGTGAAGGGGACGTTGGGGGAATACATGTCGGCTACGGTTTCCTTGAGTTTTGTGAGGAACTCCCCCTCGTAGACCGTTACGTCGCTTATCGGGTGTTTGTCGATGAGGAGCGTGGGGTCGTAGTGGTTGGCGGGGGCTTGCTTTATGAAGAGCAGGGCAGGGCTGACGGGGTGGTTAGCGGGGTTCCAACGCTTGGAGCGGCTGACGATGAGGGAGTAGAGTATCGCCTGGAGGTAGTAGTTGGAGTGTTTGCTGGCGATGTTCTTCGGGTCGAACACCTCCTCGATGCTCTTTATCGCGCTCGACGGCTTGTTGCCCGTCTTGTAGTCGACGACGCGTATGCGTGGCTTGCCGGTCTGCTTGTCGGTGACGGCGTCGAGTCGGTCGATGATGCCGCCGATGGTGATAAGGTGGTGAGATGGTGAGGTGGTGAGATGGTGAGGTGGTGAGGTGGTGAGGTGGTGAGATGGTGGGGTGGTGAAGGACAGGGAGGTGTAGACCTTCGCTTCTTCCTCCATAGCCAGGATGCTGAACGGGCAGAGCTGCTGGTCTATCTTCAGCAGTTTGGTGACATACTCGATTATCACTTCGCGGTTGATAATCTGCAGTCCGTTGTTGGTCTTGCATTCCTCCTCCTCGAAGGCGCGGTCGACGACGCTTGCCAGGAGGGTGCGGTTGCTGAGGTAGGCCTGTATGTGAGCCTTCTCAATAACCGGACTATGGTCGGTGATGTCTTTATATATAAGGTAAGCTGCGCGGTGGAAGATGTTGCCGAACATGCGGTTGTCGATAGTCTCGGGGTCGGGGTCAGGCTCCTTTATGTGGGCTATGTACTGGTAGTAGAACGCCAGCTTGCAGCGTATGTACGTGTTGATAGCCGATGGCGAGAGGCGGCTCATCTCCTCGAGCTTGCTGAGGGTGGCTTCGTCTTTCTGGATGGGCTTCGGCATCAGAGGCGTCGGCTGGTTCTTCGCCGTGAGGGTGTAGTGATCTATCTTCTGTCCGCTCTCCACGAGGAGCTGGAGCATGAAGCGGCTCATCTCGCCGGTGTGTCCGTTGTCGGTAGAGTTGTTGTAGGCGATGGTGATGTCGCCGGTGCGCTGCAGCAGGCGGTGGAAGTAGTAGGAGTAGATAGCCACCTTGTTGTCGATGGTGGTGAGGTGGTGTGCCTTGCGTATGGTGTAGGGTATGAACGAGGAGTCGTTGATGCCTTTGGGCATGTTGCCTTCGTTGCAGGAGAGGAGGAGGAGGTGGTCGAAGTCGATGTTGCGCGTCTCGAGCACGCCCATTATCTGCACGCCTACAACGGGCTCGCCGTGGAAGGGTATGGACGAGGAGCTGACGAGCTGCGAGACGAGTCGGCGCAGCGTGGTGTTGTCGACGAGGAGGTCGCCGCTGTCGGCTAATGTGGCGAGGCGGTTGAGTATGGTGAACATGCGGAAGACTGACTCTTGCGTGAGTGCGTCGCCCTCGGGCTTTGTGGCTATGCCTACCTGCTTTATGAGGGTGGCAATGTGGTGAAGGATGGGTGAGATGGTGAGGTGGTGAGATGGTGAGATGGTGAGGTGGTGTGCGTAGGGGTGCGCCATGAGCTTCTTAAGGTAGTGGGGGTTGAAGGCGGTGCCCTTCTTGCGCAAGCCGAGCGTGTAGAGGTCGAAGAGCAGCATCACGAGCGAGGCTACGGGCGTCATGGCGAGCGGGAAACCGCTCGTTATGTTCACCTTGTCGGCTTCGGGCGGCAGACTGTGCATTATGGGCAGCAGTATGCTCTCGTCGCACATCACGACGGCTGTCTTACGGCCTGCCTTGTAGCGGTAGTTCTCAAGAAGCCAGTTGGCCGCGAAGCGCGCCTGCGCATTCTCTGTGGGCGAGGAGATGAAGCGTATGCGTTTCGGTCGGCGCATGTTGGCGTAGATGTCGCGGTCGGTGTTGTCGAGCTCGTTGGGGAAGTCGGAGATGTTAAGGTGTTGGGATGGTGAGGTGGTGAGGTGTTGGGATGGTGAGGTGTTGAGGTGG
>OGLB01000115.1_pt1 | contig 51157 bp, 34 predicted proteins | sample 1572551 | NCBI WGS metagenome assembly OGLB01 (sample SAMEA2582003, study PRJEB24529) | metagenome | biome: Human gut stool | place: China | collected 2011
AGCTATTGCTTTTAAATGTAAAGGAGATATTATAAATCTTAATGCTATTTGTGCTAATAAAATTCCGCATATTACAGCTTATACTATTAATGATGGTAAACCTGTTGATAGTAATTATATTATTCATTGGGTTCCTATTACTCCTATTACTGTTTTTGCGAAATTAGATTATATTTTATAAATTATTTAAACTTTTAAAATTATGTGTGAAGAAAAGCATGTTTCCACAAAAGTTTGTTCTTGTTGTGGTAATGAACTTCCAATTACTGCTTTTAATAAGCATGGTCGTTCAAAAGACGGTTATGAAACCGTTTGTAGAGCTTGTAAAGCCAAAGTTGATAACGGTAATCCTGAATTAGCAAAGTTTACTCCAAGAGAACTTATTGCTGAACTTCGTTGTAGAGGTTATCATGGTACTCTTGAGTATGTTCAACGTCATTCTATTAATGTTTAACGTATGGCTGCTAAATTTGAAAATAATAAAGGATTTCTCATTATTGAGATGACTCCCGAAGAAGCAATTAATAAATGTGTTTTTGGTTATATTGATAAACATCAACATATTAATTTGTTAGTGTGTGATAATTGTGGTGATAAAATAACTCATCATAATAAAGTTTATTACGTTGCTGTACTTAATAGACTATTATGTAAAGATTGTTGTGAACGCTTTGTAAAAAACTTCAAACATTATGAAGAAGATAAATCTTATGAAGTTGCACATTACAATTATTATGCTAATAAAGTAGGATTACAATGTGAATGATACGTTCCTCTACGGGGGATTAAAAATGGCGGCGGAGGCGAAGCCGAAACCTCTGCTGCTGTTATTACTGATTCGGCTAATAAAATTATTTATAAACCTTTTAATTTGCGTAAAGTTATGATTAAGAAAAAAGCTTATGATGAAGCAAGTGTTATTCGTTCACTTTCTAAGAAAAATTCTGTTCGTATTAGTATTGCAGAAAGAAAAATAGAAATAATTAAAAATGCTACTGATATTGGTAATGGTTCTTGGGGTAAAATTGATTATCTTCATAAAGTTCATGGATATATTCCTGTATTTGTTTCTTCTATTAATAAGAAGAAAATCAATAATACTGATGATGATACTGTAAATGTTGGTAATAATAAAACTGCTAAACGCGAAGCTAAATTTAATATGGCTGCTATGAGCAAAAATGCTATGCGTAAAGCTAAAAACAAACAATAAAATGTTATGCCAGCTATTAATTTTTCTTTCAAACCTTCTAAAAAGAAAGAGAGAAAGACCATTAAAAGTGGTAATCGGACTCAGGTTATAGAAAAGAATGTGACAGGAGTTGTTTGTATTAACGTTGATGCAGTTTATTATGTGAAAATTGGAGATAGTCAATATCCTATACATAAAGATTGTTATTCTTGTAAAGGAAAACAATCTATTTATAGACAAGGCGAATATGATAAATCTCGTGTTGTTTATATAAGAACTGTTGATAATTGTTATGAGAGTGCTCCTAATTTCTGGCTTCCATTTAATGTTGGATGTGTTGTTACTGGTGATATAGTATTTAATCATGATGCTTCTGTTAAACAATTTGTAATTAAACAATGTTGGATTGAATGGCATAATGATGAAGCTACTGAAGCTATAAATTTTTATAAAGAACATCTTAACGTAATTAATGATATTATTAGAAAACGACGTATAAATGAAACTTGATAATTTTGGTAAAGATAAAACTGATAGTAGTAAATATAGTTTTACCAATGACCAACAAAATGCGATAAATAATATTATTGACTTTATTGCTGCACCTTTTGACCCTGCTAAATATATAGTAGGGTTAACTGGTGCTGGTGGTACTGGTAAAACATTTATTACTAAGTATATTATTACACATTGTAAATATACTAATAGTGTAATTAAATGTACTTCTCCTACTCATAAAGCTTGTCGTGTTTTTAGTCAAGCTCTTGGTTATAAAAATGTTGATACTATTCAAAGTACTTTTGGTCTTAGACTTGATTTAAGACTTGAAGATTTTGACCCTAATTCTCCTCAATTTAATCCTATGGCTAAACCTAAACTTGAAAATATTAAGTTATTACTAATTGATGAGGCTTCTATGCTTCCTGCTAAACTTGTTACTTATGTTTGTAAGAAGTGTAAAGAACGTTCTATTAAAATTTTATTTATTGGAGATGCTTATCAGCTTGCTCCTGTAAATGAAACTAAATCAGTTGCTTTTGATAGATGTTTTGAAGTATATCAGCTTAAACAAGTTGTTCGACAAGCTGCTAATAATCCTATTACTGGTTTACTTAATCTTCTTCGTTACGACATAGAACATAAAACTTATAGATTCTTAGAATATATAAGTAATCATGTTGGTACTACTAATTATAATGATGTTGGAGAAGGTTTTAGTATATGTAATCCTGCTGCATTTAAGAATGTAATTGATATGTCTTTTTCTGATGAAGCTTATACAAAGAATATTGATATGTACCGTATTATTGGCTATACTAATGCTTGTGTTAGCGGTTGGAATAATTATATACGTAATACTATCATTCGTGATTCTGATAAGAATATTATTACGAAAAACGATTTGATTATGTCTTATGAAACTATTGTAAATGAATTTATGGAAATTGTTATTAACAATTCTGAAGAATATATCATTAATGATATTGTAGATTTTGTTGATGACACATACGGATTTAAAGGTTTTCTTGTTAAGTTCCAACTTATTCATGGAGGAACTATTACTCGACCTTTATTTGTTATTGACCATAAAGATAAGTTTACTATTCAGAAATATCATAAAACTATTACAGATTTAATTACTGCTGCTAAAAATGCTAATGGTGGTACTCGTGTTGCTCGTTGGAAAGAATATTATGCGTTTAAAAAGAAATATTTAATAGCTGCTAATATTATAGATAGAACTGGTAGAACTTTATATGATAGAGATATTGATTATGGTTTTGCTATAACTTCACATAAGTCGCAAGGTTCTACGTATGATTCAGTATTTGTTGATGTTAATAATATGATTTATGACCGTATGGGACATCCTTATACTAATCAAGATGACCTTCTTCGTAGACTTTATGTTGGTTGTTCTCGTGCTCATAAAGAATTAGTTCTTTGTTATGGGAATTAAACGTAAAAAGAAAAATGTTGAACTTTCTGTTGAACATATAAGTACTAATGTATTTATTTCAAGTTGTACAGTTTGTTCTAAATGCCCTTGTCATATTTATGCGGATAAAGATGATAAAATCATACTCGGTGTTGGTAATATTTATACCGATACTATTATGATTTTACCATCTTATGATGTTAAAGCTGGTATTGGGTATCCTACTATTTTAAAGATTATGCAAGATGCTTATAAAAACATTACCGGTAAAGAGTTACTTGAAGATTGTTATGTAACTCGTACTATTAAATGTTTTAATAAAACAGATTTTAATCTGGAAAAAGATGCAATTAAATCTTGCTTTTATAATCTTCTTTATGAAGTTTCTCGTATTAAACCTAAAAAAGTAATTATCCTTGATAAACGAATATATGATTTTGGATTATATAATTGTAATAGAGGTAAATTTACTGTTAAGACTGTTATTAGTCCTGGTGTTATGTATTACGACAATCAAAACTTAAAAGATGTTTTTATGAAACAATTAACTGAAGCTATAAATGATTCTTAAGTTATGATACTTAGTTATGCTTATGATATTGAAGTTCTACCTAATTTCTTTAGTATAACTATTGTAGATGTAGGTAGTTATTTGAGAGTTTTTGCTGATTGTCACGATGATTCTAAAAAAAAGATTCCTATTCCTTTAGTTCAAAAATATACTGTTGAAGAAATTAAGCAAAAACTTGATGCTGTTGTTAAAAAGAAATTTTATATTACTGATACAGATGATACTCAATTACTTCAAATGCTTGGTTATATTAATAATATGCGTCCTCATTATGATGATAAAAATATAGCTATACGTTCTGATATGTTTGGTTATAATAGTTCTCGATATGATAAACTTATGGTTGCTGGACTTCTTATGTTCGCAAATCAAACCAATAGTAGTAAAGAACTTATTACTAAACTATATGAACTTAGTAAACATATTATTGCTATGCAAGATAATCCTGAAATGAGCAAACATGATTATTTTCTTTCTACTCTTAGAAAATATAGTTTGCCTTATGTTGATATTGATGTTATGACTATTTTTGCTCTTAATAAAGTAGGCAAAGGTACTGATAAAGCTGGTAATACTGTTTATTTTGGTAAAGGTCTTAAACAGACTTCTATTAATGTACAATGGTATGAACTGCTTGAATATGAACTTCCTCCTATTAGTGAAAAGGATATTCATTTTTATCAAAAAGATGCTCGTTATTCTGGTCTTTCTGCTGACAAAATTAATAAACTTGTCGATAAGTGGGATAGATATATGATTGATGAGTGGATTGATGATACTATGCACTATAATACAAACGATGTTTATATTGTATGTGAAATGATTAGACTTTATATTAATGAAATTCGTTTACGATATAATATATCTAAAGCGTATGAAGTTGATGTTTTAAGTAGTTCTCGAAGCAACATTGCTGATAAATTATTTGTTAAGTTTTATAGTGATTTTAGTGGACTTGCTCCAAGTCAATGGCAAGGTCGTAAAACTGAACGTACTGCTATGGCTTTTAAACGTGTTATTTTTCCTTTTATTAAGTTTCAAACTCCAGAACTTCAAGAACTTCTTGAAGAAATGAAGAAAGTTGTTATTTATTCTATCGGAAAAAAAGCTTTGAAAGAAATTGCTCCTAAATATCCTGATTTAAAGTATCTTAAAACTAACACTGATAGTGGTTGGTTTGAGATTAAACTTAACAAACTTGTTTATACTATTGCTACAGGTGGTCTTCATACACAAGATATTCCAAGAGAACTAAAAAGTAAGCTGGTTTATATCAATGATTACTCTACGGGGGAGTCCGCGAGTGAAACGAGCGATTCTATTTGGGATAACATTACTGATGATAGTTATATTTATTGTCATGCCGATGTGTCATCCTTTTATCCATCTCTTATGAGTGTTTATAGAATTGCTCCTGCTCATATGAATGAAGGTATTTTTACTAAACTTATTACTTGGCTTAGAGAAACTCGTGTAACAGCTAAACATAGTAAAGAAGATTATATAGATGGTATTCCTAAAGATATTCTTGCACAAGTACTTAAAATTGTCATTAATTCTATTTATGGCAAACTTGGTTTTGAAAAAGGAGATATATGCGATAGACTTGCTGTACTTAAAGTAACTATTAATGGACAACTTCTTCTACTTAAATGTTGTGAAGAACTTGAACTTAATGGACTTGAGGTTATGTCAGCTAATACAGATGGTATAGTTGTTAAAGTTTCTAAAGCTAAAAAACAATTATATGATTCTATTATCAATACTTGGTGTAAAGAAACTAAACTTGGTATGGATAGTGAAGAATATAAATGTTATATAAATAGAGATATTAATAATTATGTCATTGAAGAAATAAATGGTAAAGTTAGTTATAAAGGTGCTCTTAATCCTAATATGTATCGTGTAGATTTACAAAAAGGTTATGATATGCCTATTGTTGCACAAGCTGTTGTCAATTATTTTCTTTATAATAAACCTGTTCTTGAAACACTATATGATTGTCGTAATATTCTTGATTTTTGTAAAACTCAAAATGTTGGTAGACAATTTCATGTAGAATATACTGAAGGTAATACTCGAAATCTTATGCAAAGAAATGTAAGATTTTATGTTACTAATAAAGGTGGTACTATTGAAAAAGTTAATGATAATACTGGTGGTAGAAATAACTTATGTGCTGGCAAACAGGTTATTATTCTTAATACTTTAGATGATAAACGTATAGAATATCGTAATATTAACTATTCGTATTATTATCAAGAAGCTCTTAAAATTATTGACCCTATTAAGCTTAGTATTTCTCCTAATCAAAAAGGAAATAAAATTACTGGTGCTAAAAGTGGTAAAGCCCTTATTAAAAAAATGTCTGGACAATATGCCAGCTTATTTGATGATTTAGATGAAGAATGAAGATAAACTAATAACACAAGTTATTAATGGTTTTCAAAATAATAAAGGAAAAGCAAGTGTTTATTGTTTTTCTACTGATGTAATTCCTAAACTTGTTTATTCTATTATTATTCCTTTCTGTAAAAGACATCCAGACAAACAAATATTTATTGTTGTAGATTGTTATAATACTCGTAAAAATATTTATAATTATCTTAATAGTCAAAATGTTAATTCAGACAATGGTTATAATATAAGAATACTTAGTGTTGATTTTATTAAGCCTCAATATCATTATGAGTATATGCTTACTCTTACTGTTGGGGTTAATGATAATCTTTTAGCTATTACTAAACTTGCTAAAGAAAGTCATTTTACTTTAGCTATTCTTACTAAGAATATAATGAATAATGAATTTATTTCTAATGTTCGTAATATTCTTCCGTCTATTGATACTGCTGATTTAGATATTGCTATTCGTCAAGATAATATTTACTCCCCCGTAGAGGAACATCGCTATGGAGTTGAGCTTTTTGAAGATGATAGGGTTATCTATAACAAATATACTGATTATATTAATACCTCTGTTTCTATTTTTGGAGAACTTTCTAATATTGAAAAATGTAAGAAAGGTGATGAGAAACTTGGTATTAGTGCTGCTGAATTTCGTAATACTATTGCTCATGAAAATGGTTGGAGAGAAGATTTAGATACTAATGTTTCTTTTATGAAACAAATAGACGATATTTATAATCCTAATATACTATTTGAAAGAGCTTGTACTTTTTATACTATTACTAAACAACGTAGAGATTTAGTTAGCGATAATTCTGCTAAATTAGAAGCAATTAAGAATATTTGTCTTGCTAATTTAGGTAAACAAATTCTTATTATTTCTAAGAGAGGAGAATATGCTGCTAAAGTTACTAAATATCTGAATGAGTTTTCAGATATTAAATGTGGAGATTATCATGATTGTATAGATGATGCTATTGCTGTTGATGATATGGGAGTTCCTATTCTTGTTAAGAGTGGTATTAATAAAGGTAAACCACGTATTGTTGGTTCACAGGCTCAATCGACGACAAATGAAAGGTTATTTAATAACAAGATTATCAATACGTTATCTATAAAGTCAGCGTCTAATCCGAAGCTAAAAATAGCTATTGACGTAGTGATTTTTACTTCTCCATTATGTGATAATATTATAGATGTTAAAACTCGGTTTACTAATATTACTTTTAATGGTGTACCAACTAAAACATATAGAGTTTATTGTGTTGGAACAATCGAAAGCGATAAAATGAATAAAGAGAAAGAAGTTTCTACTATTAAGGTTATAAATGATACAGAAAATTTTGTCGGCTATGATGAAAATTCCGGTGATATAATTTTGTAGTATGAAGTATTTCTTTTATATTTGTAGTGTTAATAAAACAAATGCTCTTTGAAATAATGGTGAAAGAACAAGAAGAAAAGCAAGAACAAGTTGAGAATGAATCTCCTACTCAACTTGTAGGAAAAAAAGAAATTACTCCTATTGCTAAACATCCTGTTCAACACGGTATTAATGGTGGTATTAATACTATTAATTTCTTTGATGATAAACAACTTATTGCTGCTGAGAATTTTCTCACTAAAGTAATGAGAAGTGATAAAGGAGGAATTAAAAGTGTTAATGACGGTCTTGCAGTTCTTATGAGAGCACAAGATTTACAACTACCTTTTAGTACTTGTATTGAACATATTCATGTTATTAATGGTAAGACTGGAGTTGATATTCATATTGTCAAAGCGTTGTTATCAAGGGCAGGTTGTACTTGGAGATGTCTTAAAGATTATCAACCTCTGTATGAATATACGGATGGTATCAATGTTTATATTGACGGTAGTTTTCCTGAGTATGTAATTAGATGTATTAGTCAAAAAGAAGCTGAAGAAAAAGCTAAGGCTGATATAACTAATGATAATACTGATAATGTTTATGTTTATCCTGTTAAATGGTATCAAGATTTTAATGGAAATATGTATAAAGATTATCAGTTAAATACAAAATCTTTTGGAATTGGTATTAATCGTCAGCAAATTGCTGAAATTGCTAAGTCTGGTAGAACACCAGTTTATCGTATTCCTAATAAACCTGTTGATTTTGTTACTGAATATGAAATCACTCGTATAGTTAATGGTAAAGAAATTACTTCTAAAGGACATTTTAGTTATAGTGAAGCTATACAAGCTGAAATGTTAGAAAAAGATACTTATAAAAAATATCCTCGAATACTTATTGGGCATCGAGCTTTTACACTTGCTGCTCGTGATATTGCTTCTGATATTCTATTCGGAGTTATGGAAACGACAGAGCTTAAAATTGTAGCAGGTCGTGAACTTTCGGATAATGATATAGCTTCTGTTGAAGATGCAGAAGTTATTGAACTATAAAAAAATATCTTCAAAAACTTATAAATAACTCAATTATTAATTTTTAAAATTTTCGTATTATGAAAACTAATGGTAAAGCAATGGGATTTGGTTTTAGTGCAGTTAATGCTGGTCAGCGTAACGTAAGTGTTGAACCTCAAGTTATCGCAGTTTCTACTGAAGGTAATTTCCGTATTACTCCTCCAGTAAGTCGTGTTCTTGGCATTGGTCATGGTGACTATGTTATGTTCTTGAACAATGTTGATAACATTGATGCAGCTATTGCTGCTAAGGATGCTCAGGTTGTTGCTTTCTGTGAGGAGCAAGGTCTGGAAGTTGGTTCACCTGAAGCTGCTATTGCTATTCATAAGGCTTTTGATATGTGGGCTATTGCCAAGGGTATTGTTGAGTATGATACCAAGGGTAATCAGAAGACTTCTACTGAACGTCTGACTAAGAATGATAAAATTAAGTTTGTTTCTCAGAATTTTGACACTATGCTTGAGCAAGCTATGGAGCAAGCTGATGATGATACTAAGGCAGCTCTTTCTCGCGATGGTATTACTAAGGAGGAACAGACTGATATTCTTGCTGCTTTTGTTACTCCTCGTGAGTTGCCGAAGTATAAGGGTTCTAAGGCTGCAAATCCTGCTGGTCTTACAGGTGCTGGAACTTCTTTGACTTTTACCGATTCTAATGTTTGGAAGCAGTTGAAGGCTGATATGGGTGATACAGCTACTAAGCTTAATCGTGTATTTGATGTTGATGTTGAAGAGGTTCAGGATATTGTCCTTAGCGATGGTTATAAGGAAGTAACTGTTAAGGCTATCGTTCTCGGTGAATACAGCGACAAAGAGCCTGCTCGTATTGGTAAGGGTGATTCTGAAGAGTAATTTGTTCTTTCTCCTGTAATTTAAAGTCGAGAATGTAATCTTGATGATTATGTTCTCGACTTTTATTGTATAATTAAACGTTTAATTAAAATTAATGTCATTATGACAAAAGAAAATGAAAATGTAGCTGCTGGCGCAACAGTTGCTAACACTCCAGTTGAAACTAAGAAAGTTAGTAGAAGAGGTATTGGTACTGCTCGTGGTACTACTCGTCTTAAATTTAGTCATGAACAAGCTAAACAGAATGGTTTGTTTTTGGGTCATATTGATAGTGTTGCTGTTACTATGATTCAAATTGGTGAAGATAAGACTGGTATGCCATCATTTAACGGTCTTGAAATACCTAAGCTTACTGTTACATTTGCTTCTAATGAAGAAGAAGTAAATAAGCGTCATTATCAGAATTTGACATTTACTGCTGTTGAAAGTAATGCTAATACTATCCCTGGAGGTAAAGAAGAGTGGAAAGTTAATTCTGTATTTGATTGGCTGAAACATATTCTTAATGTTTTTGTTCTTAAAGGTCGTGAATTAACAGAAGAAGAAGAAACTGCTTTGTCTTTGTCTTATGAAGACTTTGATGAACAAGGTGAGTATTCTCCTGTTGAACCAGAAGTTGTTATTGCCGGTTGGAAGACTCTATTTGAAAACTTTGAGAATATTGTAAATAGAGGTCGTGAGGGTCAGCCTTATTTTAAAACTAAAGACGGAAAGAATATCCCTCTTTGGCTTAAAATGATTCGTTATATTAAGACTCCTAAGAAAGGTTGGCAGCCAATTAGTAATGGAGATTTATCTTTCCCATCTTTTGTTGGAGAAGGTTGTATTGAAATTTATAAGCAAAATACTCCTCCTTCTATTCGTATTGATAGTATAAAAGAAGCTATTATTCCTATGAATGTTGAAAAGGCTAAAGCTCCTAATATGCCTACTCCTGGTGTTGGTGCTGTAGCTACTGGTATGGGTGGTGTTCCTGTTGTAGACCCTATGGTAGGTGCTGGAAATTTTGCAGGTATCGCTACTGAAGCTGCTGAGGATGTACCATTCTAAGATTTAATATTTTCTTTTAATTTTACTCTAATTAGTGGACTTTGTTGTGATATTTATCATAGCGAAGTCCATTTTTTTTAATTTGTTGGAATGGGTAGAAACATTAATTCTTCTAAACTTACTAAACAACTTATTTTAAGTAAAGTTAGTCAAGTTACTATATTTAGTACTTATCTTAATTTATCAGATAAAATTGTACAATATTGTATTGACACTGGGGAGTTAATATGTTCTCCTATAAGAGATGATATTCATCCTACTTGTGGTTTTAGATATGATAATAAAGGTAAGTTAAAATTTAGAGATTTTGCTGGATATTTTTGGGGAGATTGTTTTGATATTGTTGCTCTTATTATGGGAGGTATTTATAATAAGCAATACGATATTAGTAATCGTGAAGATTTTGTTAAAGTACTTCGTCATATAACTTTTACTTTTAAAGATATTTTTTATGGTCAAGAAAAAGACATAAATCTTATTAATGAAATTAATACTGGAATTGTGGCTATTAAACATAAAAAGCCGAATATAGAACTTGTAGTTAGAAATTGGAACGAATACGATAAAGAATATTGGGGTAAATTTGGTGTTCCATTACAATATCTTAATATTAATTTCATTTATCCTGTTGAGCAATATTATATTAATAGAAAAATTAATCCTGAACCTAAATATTTTTATAATGCTAATGATCCTTGTTATGGTTATTGTCTTGGTCAAGATAGGTCTGGTGTTTATAATATTAAACTTTATTTTCCTAATAGAAATAAAACTGTTACTCGATTTATAACTAATTGTAATCATCTTGAAGGTATTTACAATCTTGATAAAACAGATTATGACATTATTGTTATAACTAAATCTACAAAAGATAGAGTTAGTTTAGGAGCAGCTATATTACGTATAAATTCTCTCTACGGGGGAGTAGACAAAAAAGTTGGTGTAATTAATATACCACACGAAACTTATAAACTTCGTCAAAATGAATTTGATTGGCTAAAAGGAAAACTTTCTGATAGAGGTAAAATTGTTTCTCTTATGGATAATGATTCTACTGGCAAACATGAAGCTATTTGGCTTAGAAATAATTATCAAATTACTCCTCTTCTCATTCCTGTTATTTATTGTGCTAAAGATTTTGCTGAACTTGTTTCAAAGCATAAATTTGATGAAGTTGTTAATCTGATTAAACAAACAATTAATTATATATCTAATTATGAAAGAAAAAACAATAAACTTACTTGGGATACGACCGAATGGAGTAACAATTTGCCATATTGATATTAATAAAAATCATCGTATTCCTATTATTATGGAACCAATTACTGAAGAACAAGAAATTCGTATTGATAAATCTGCTAAATATTATGGTGCTATTCAATTTGAAAGAAAAGACGGAGTTGTTGTTATAGCTAAAAATATTTATCTTTATGGAGAAGTTAATTTTGATAATGATGATGACCTTGATTTAATAGAAAAATTTAATCTTATTAATGAAGAAGGTAATTGGATTTATTCTAATTTTGATTATGAAAATGGTAATTTTACTACTGTTGATGGTCGTATTAAAAGTGCTCCTACTTGGGATTTGATTAATTGGTTTAAGTATTGTCATGTTCTTATAGGTAAACCTCAACGAATTATTGTATATAAACGTAAATAATATATTATGTTTGAAGACGATTCTTTTGATATGTTTAGATATGAAGTTGGTATTATCATTAATGATAATAGAGATACCATATGTGCTACTGATGATTTAGAAATAGCTAATAATTTTTATGAAGCTGCTATAAAAACGTATAGTCCTACTAATAGTACTAATCATGCTATTATATTTCTTTATGATTATAATAAAAATACTAATATAAATTATTACGATAATGAGTCAGAATGTTCTTAGTCTAATATATTATAATCCTATAAGTACTTCTTATGATGTACTTAATATTGATTATCCTAATATAGATTATATGATATTTAAAAGAACTCATGATTATAATACTGATGAAGATATTTGTAAAATTCTTGATAATCTTATTAAAGATTTAAATTGTACTATTGAATATTCTTATGGTAGACCTATGATGACTACTAATTTTAATTATAAATCTCGTATGTCTGACTATTATAGATATTTACTTAAACTTACTAATCAATTATTATATAATGAATATATTGATAAACTTATTCAAAGACATATAGATAATATTATTTTTGAATATGAGCATCCTTATATTCCTGCTACTAAAAATAAAGGAAAAAGTAAAAAGAAAAAACTTCCTCCTGATGTTTATGTTCGTAGAATTACTCACGATATATTTACAGGTAAAGAAGTTTATAGTTATTATAATCCTCGCACTAAGAATGAAATTAATTCTTCTAATCCTAATTTACTTGTAGAACTTAATGCTCCTAAAAAGAAAGAGCGTAAAAAATCTATTAAAGTTAAATCTGTTGGAGTTCCTATTAGTGCTATGACATTTAGTTTTAAAAAGAAATAATATTATGATTGGTTTTATACTTGAACATCCGTTTCTATATGTTTTTATTAATATAATTATTGCTATTGTTTTTATATACGGTATAAAACATGATAAAAAATAAATAAAACTTATAATTATGTTTCCAAATGATTTGCCTAAATATCCTTATACATTAGCTTTATATAGAAGGAATAATTTTGGTCAACCTTGTGTTTGGTTTGCTGCTCCTTTTGACCATGAAAGTATTGAAATATATCATGGTATTGTTGGTAAAACTATTACACATGATATTGTTTGTACTAATCGTAAACCTTCTGAAGAAGTTAAATCGCGTATTAATGCAAAACGTAAAACTGGTTATAAACTTTTGAGTGAGCTAAAAGATAATACTACTCTGCCCGTAGAGGGAGAATTATTGTCTTATTTGTCTACTTATCTTCCTGATTATCGTACTTCTGCTGATGGAAGTCTTCTCCCTATGCTTGCTAAAGTTTATAATAATGTAAATAATAGATTATTTAATAAAGTTCCTTATTATCTTGGTCAATGGAAGATTAATGGTCTTAGATGTTTTATTAGTGCTTATGTTAATAATGGCAATCTATTTAAATCTATTGGTCTAAAGTTTCAAAGTCGAGAAGGAACTTATTGGCATAGTCTAACTTATCTTGAAGATTATCTTCTTTCTGTTCTCGACCAGAAACTTCTTGATAAAATGATTGATGAAAACTATATTCTTGATGGAGAAATATATCTCCCAGGACATACAATTAATGAAATTGACCATTTTGTTAAAGACCCTAATTGTGTTGAGAATAAACTTCTTCAATATTGGTGTTATGACATTGCTATAGAAGATACTACACAAAATGAAAGAATGAATTTTCTTCTTTTTCGTCAAGCACGTTATGTTAAAACATTTTCTTCTAAAGAAGCTCATTTAAATAATAATGAACGTCTTGTTGTTCTTCCTAATTTAGAAATTAATGATGATGGTGCTGCTGTTCGTTGTAGAGATGCTTATATAGAATTAGGTTTTGAAGGACTTATTCTACGTAAACCAGATGCTGAATATCAATATGGTAAACGTAATCAAACTATGATTAAATTTAAGAAATCTACTGATGGTAAATTTACTATTATTGATATTTATCCTGAAGGAATTAAACGTAAAGATATTCCATTGTTCTTATGTAAAAATGATGTAAACGATAATACTTTTGAATGTCATGTCGGAGGAAGTCAAGAATATCAATCTTCTGTTCTCCGTAATAAACATGCTTATATTGGTAAACAAATGTATGTAGAATATGGAGAAAGAAGTGGTGTTAATCAACTTCCTTTCCATATTAAGAAAACATATATTATAGAATGATTGTCCAATATGAATTAGTTGCTCCTGTTACTGATAGAAAAGCTCCTTACCTTGATAGGTTTGGAGCTTTTATTGTTCCTGCTATTAAAAAGCTATATAAATATTATATTGAAGTTAAAAGATATAATCCTAACACTCTTTGTTATGAATATTTTCTTTTACTTGGTACTGATAAGTTTGATGCTCAATGTAGAAAGTGTAGAGTTGATGATTATGGTAGACTTAAAGCTAAACTACATAATGAAGTTAAACAATATGTTAGTTCTGAAACTGCTGCTCGTGGAAATGTTCAATTTGAATATATCGAAAGCGATGGCTTATATGATGTGTGGCAGATAGTCTAAAATAGCTATTTTTAGCTATGTAATGCAATAAATGTATCTCTATGATTAACTATATTGATTTAACATACTTAGCTAAAAATAGCTTAAAACAATAACTAATATTTTTTTGAAAATAAATTAGTTATTTTAATATATTATTGCTATATTTGAATATGAAGAATTTTATTATAGGTATAGCTGGAGCTAAAAACGCTGCTAAAGATACAGTTGCAAGTATGATTAATTATATTTTTGCTGCTGGTGTTAGTAAAGCTAAATATCAAGATTGGGTTATTAAACAAGCAATTTATGATAATAATTATAAAGATAGAATTATTCATTTTGCTGACCCACTAAAAGATATTCTTTCTATTCTTTATAATATTCCTCGTGAATATTTTGATGATAGAAAGTATAAAGATGAGTTTTGGTATTGTTTGAATACTAATACTTTTATTAAAAATGCTAATCAACGACCTGGAAATGAAGTTGCTATTATACATATTTATACTCTTAAATCTTTTAGTCTTAATACTTATCTTAGATTTAATAATGATAAATTAGTATGTATTAAACTTCGTACTCTTCTACAATATTTTGGAACAGAGGTTTGTCGTAATAAACTTGATAATAATATTTGGGTTAAATGCGCTATTAGTAAAATCGTTGATAAAGCTGAAAGTAGAAGACTTTGTATTGTTCCTGATGTTAGATTTGCTAATGAAGCTGATGCGTTACGAATTAGCAATGATTCTCTCTACGGGGGAGTAATTGAAGTAAAACGTAATCATATTGAAAATACTGATAATCATGATAGTGAAATAATTGATTTTGCTGTTGATGATGTTATTGAAAATAATGGTACTAAAATGACTTTATTTTATAGAGTTCTTAGTTGTGTAGAACATATAATATCTAAATAATATGAGTGTTAGATTAAGTCCTAAACATGGATTAAATCCATCTTTAGTTGTTTGTCCTATTTGTGGAGAACCTATAAGTATTGCTCTTCTTGGTAGGCTTAAAAAAGATGCCGAAGCTCCTCATTATATTAAAGATGTGCATCTTTGCGATAAATGTAAACAAAAGTATATTACTCTTATAATAGTTGAAAGTGAAGAAAATCCTATTGAAACTGGAGAAATAGCTTATATTCTTAGAGAAAGTGTTGTAGAATCATTTAGAGGATATGATTGTCTTCGTATGACTGCTAAAAATTATAAACAATTAAAAGAAAATAAATAAATTACAATTATGAAAATTATTCAGCCTAAAGTTGAACTTTGGAGACAAGGTGAAGATGTTAAAGCTCATGTTGCTCGTTGTGCAAGAGTGTGTTATAAACGAAAAACTGGTAATGATAAGGCTCTTTATAAAGGACTTATTAATAGTCATCATTGGAGTATGTTTCGCCATGAAACTGTGTATGCTATGGTTCCTACTTCAGCATGGAATAGTGCTTTTGGAATGGTTCTTAGTAAATATATGGAAAGTCCTTATATTAAATGGGTTACTTTTGATGACTATACATATGTAGCCACTAATGGTAATTTTATACTTGATACTGAAAAAGAAAACCCTGTTCTATATAAATATTTACATAAATATAGAGTTAGTGAAGAAGAATTTAATTCTTGTGAATATGTTTGGACTCATCTTTCTCGTTATACATTTTGTATTGATACTCAAATTAGTACTTCTCGTGAATTAAATCGAGTTAGTCCTAATAATATTTCTGAACAATCTACTCGTTATGTTTATGAAGATGGTGTTATTTGTAAACCTCATTGGATGAGTGATGAAATTGCTACATATTTTAATAAAGAACCTTTATTTGAAGATTGGATTAATGATAATATAGAACATCAAAAAGCATATCAATATTTTAATTCTTGTAATGATAGTTTTATTAATTATGCAATTCTTGTTAATAAATTTAATATAAATCGTCAAGATGCTCGTGGTGTTCTTCCTTTAGATACTGCTACTCGTTGTATTTATACATATAGTATTGATGAATGGCGTAAAATTATTGATTTACGTTATTATGGTACTACTGGTAAGCCTCATCCTAATGCTAAAATTATTGCTGGCATGATTAGAAAAGAACTTATGGAACTTGGTTATGATTTTAAATAAAATATTATTATGAATGAAAATAATTCTATTAAATGTTTATTTAGACTTCATAATTATGAAGTTTATAAAGAAATTGACCTTATTGATGTTCGTAAAGATGTTATAGGAACAATTATTGTTTCTCGTTGTACTCGTTGTGGTAAAATTAAAACTACTGAAATTCGTACAGTTAATAATCATAGTATATGAAAAAGAGTAAAAGATATATAAAGAAAGAGATAAAGAAATCTCTTATTAATAAGAAAGCTTTGTCTAATATTATAGCTAATAGTAATATTTGTCAACACGCCATTAGAGAACTTAAACTTGCTGGTTATGGTAAGGAAAAAGGAGGTCTTAATTGTTGGATGTATCAACAAGTTCTTGAAGCTGTTGCAGTATTTGCTTCTCATGGTAATAGTGGCTTTTCTGCTTCTTATGAAATCAATTTGGTTAAAAAACTTTGTAATTGGGATGTTATTTCTCCTCTTACTTTTAAAGATGATGAATGGGGAACTGCTGATTTAGATGGTACTCGTCAGAATAAACGTAAAACTTCTATATTCAAATATCCTGATGGTTCTATTTGTGATATATATGCTTTTAGTAATAAACCTGTTGGTATGTATTGTTTTAATACTAAAACTTGGGAAGAAAACAATGACGGTATTACTTGGCATGGTGGATTGTTTGAACATAAAGATAATATTCTTACAGGTCGTTATTTTAATAGATGCTATATTCAACATTATGAAATAGTTAAAGGTTATACTCCTAAACCAGAACGAATAATTCCTTGTGTTGAAGTAGAGGTTGCTCCTGATGATTGGCTTATGGCTGTTGCTGCTGATTCTTCTGAATTACTATTACTTAGTTGTGATTATGATATTAAATGGGAAGAATGTCCTTGTTTAAAAGGTATTCGTCTTGAAGATGTTACTCCTGAACTTGGAAATAAAGCATTTGAAGAATTAAAAAATAATAAACATTAAAGAATTATGGCAAGTTTATATGAGATTTCTAATGATATTCTACGTATATTTAATGATGTAGAAGTTGCTGAAGGTGAAATTACTGATGAACAGTATGATGCTCTTCAGATTAAACAAGAAGAATTAAAAGAGAAACTTACTAATTATGTTAAGGCTATTAAGTCTTGGGAAGTTGATGAAAAAGCTCTTAAAGATGAAAAGAAGCGATTTAATGATAGACAAAATGTCTTTAAGAATCGTATTGAACGTCTGAAAAATGCTGCTCTTGAAGCTGTACTTACCTTTGGTGAACAAGGTAAATCTAATATGTTTATTGAACTTCCTGAATTTAGATTGTTCTCTCGTAGTTCTATTTCTATTGAAATAGATGATACTCGTATTAATATTTTCTTGTCTGAATTTGAACGTTATATACGTGAACTTGTGGGTCAAGGAATTATTTATACTGGACAAGATGTTGATTTACAAGGCATTCTTGATTGTATTAATGCTAATATTAAAGCAGAGCAAGGTGATAACTTTGAACCTTTTACTCTTGCTGATTTAACTACTATGCGTATTGGCGTTAATACTACTATGTCTATTTATGAATTATTCCGTAAAGGTGGTGATGCTCTTTCTCAATATGCTAAAACTCCATTCGATACTACTATTTCTAACGAAACAACTAAAAATGATTGGAAAACAGCTATTTCTGTTGCTAAACAACAAGAAACAAGTATGCCTACTGTTGCTAAAGAAGTAATTAATCAAAATTTACAAATAAAATAAAATATGGAAGATACCTTTTATATTACTGCTGAAGATAAAGGTCTTTCTATAGTTTTTAAAAGAGAAGCTAATATTATATTAGCTTCTCTTGATAAAAATTCTAATGAATATAAATTTAAATATAACAAATTTGAAGAAGTTCTTAGAGTTATTAAAGCTATAGAATATACTGAACCTCAACATGATAAAGATGTTGATTTTATACTTGATACTATTAATAAGATTTGGAATATTGGTATTCTTAGTCCTCTTACATTGAAAAATGATGAGTTTAATGATTATAATACTAATGGATGTTATAAAAATAAACGTTATCCTTATATTTATCATTGTGGTAATGGTAAAATTTATAATGACAATGCTTATAAATTATATATTCGTGCTGTTTATGATGCTACTATTAATTCTCAAATAGATTTTACTCCTACGATTTGTTATCCTTCTCTATTTAATAAATCTATATTTATTTCTAAAGGAGGTATTATTACTGGAGAATATGTTCAACAATGTGAAATTAGAAAAGATATTGTTGAAAGACATTCTTTTAATATTCAAAGTGTTGTTAATATTCCTGTTGCAAGAATAATTGATGGGGATTCTGTTATTCATGTTGTAGACCATAGAGAACCTAAACTTAAAGTTTTAAGAGAATTTTATGAAGTTCCTATATATATTGATGAAACTGTAAAAAATAAACATTATAATCTTCGTAAATATACTAAACTTAATAAATAAATTATGAGTTATGCTGTTAAAGGAGCACCATTTCGATATAGAGGTGCTATTAATGTAGAAGAATGTAAGACTGCGGCAGATGTTATGTCTGCTGCTGGTCTTGATTGGCAAGTATCTAAATGTGAACTTGTTGCTAAGATGCCTATACGTATTAATAAACCTAAAAATGAAGGTTTTATATTTGGCTCTAATAATTATGTAGATTGTCCTAATGCTTACGCTACTTATCGTACTGATTATAATATACCTCTCGGCATTGTAAAAGAAAGATATACTCCTGTTCAAAATATTGACGCTTTTGCTTTCTTTGATGGAGCTATTGGAAAAGATAAAGCTATTTGGCAAACTGCTGGTTTCTTTGGTAATGGAGAACGTATTTTTGTAAGTGCTAAACTTCCTAAAAATATTCTTGTTGATGGAGACCCAGTAGAAAATTATCTTGTATTTACTACTTCTCATGATGGTAGTAGTGGTGTTAAAATTCTATTTACTCCTATAAGAGTAGTTTGTCAAAATACTCTTAATGCCGCTATTCGTACTTCTTCTAACTTTGTTAGTTTTAGACATACTAAATCTGTTCATCAGAAAATAGATGTTGCTGCTGAAATTCTTGGTATTTGTGATAATCAAATTCAATTTCTTAATGAACAATATAATTTCATGAAGAAAATTCAAATGAATGATAATCAAGCTCAAGAAATATTTGCTAATGTTATTCTTACTGAAGATGAACAATCCCGAATTAAACAAACAGGACATACTATTGGACAGATTGTTACAAGAGATTGGCGTGCTATTCAAGATTCTCAAATAAGTATGAAGAAAGTTAATACTATTGCTGAGATGAATAATTATTATTTTAGTGGTGCTGGACAACGTGAAATACTTGGTACTGCATGGGGAGTTTATGGTGCTATTACTGGATATTATTCTAATGTAGATAATAGTGAAGGTACTAAAAGAATGGATTCTCTTCTTTATGGAGATAAATCTCGTAAAATAGAACTTGCAGGTAATCTTTTGATTGCTGTTTAATTTAAAATTAATAAAACAATGAGTAAAATAGTAGAAATTCTTGCGGATGCTATTATTCTTGGTATTCATAATAAAGATGCTAAATATATAGAAACTGATATATATAATATATTATCTAAACTTGATGAAGTTGAAGTTAAAGTTTTTCGTGAAGACAACACTGTAAAACTTCCTACTTATGCTAAAAATGGAGATGCTTGCATGGATGTTTACGTTCATAAAGTAGAAGAAAAAGATGATGATAGAATAATTTATCATACAGGACTTCATTTTAGACTTCCTAAAGATTACGAAATGGAAATTCGTCCAAGAAGTAGTAATACTAAAACAATGGCTGTAATGCAAAATGCCCCTGGTACTCTTGATGAAGGATATACAGGAGAACTTACTATTGTTCATCGTAGAATAGATGGATGGAATGAAGCTGAATATAATGTTGGAGATAGAGTTGCTCAAATTCTTGTTCGTCGTCGTGAACGTATTGTTTGGCAAGAAGTAACCACACAAGAAGAACTTGGTGTTACTGAACGCGGTAATGGTGGATATGGTTCAACTGGAAAATAATATGATAAAGCTTAGTGAAATTGTTCCTGGACAAACAGTTGTTTGTTTAAAAAATGTATTAGAGAATGAATACGAGATAGTTAGTACTAATGCTCGTATGATGTTTAATGATACTTGGCATCATTGTATTACTTATCGTCCTAAATATGATAGTGCATATGATATATTTGTTCGTACTATTGAAGATTTTATGTCTAATTTTAGAATAAAGAAAAATTAATATGGGACAAGGTATTATTATATTATTGATAATTATAGCTGCTACTATAATTATTTTTGGTATAAATTGTATATATAATATTATTGATAATATTATTGAATATCTTCTTAATAAAAATATGACTAATAACGATTATCCAAAACGTTGTTTATTTGATGCTGGAAAATGGTTTATTATGCTTATAATTAATAGTCTTATTGGTAATTTATTTATAACATTATTAAAAGTAAAATTATTATTATGAAAGCTATTGGAATTAAAATGGTAGAACTTGTGCCTATGCGTGCAAGTATGGCAACACAATATGGTTATAAAATAGGTAATGCCAATACTGATGATATGGGTTATGAAGTAACCTATTCTGATGGATATAAATCTTGGACTCCTAAAAAAGTTGCAGATGCAGCATATTTTCCTCTTAGTCCAGAAAATGATGGTACTAAAATTTTCAAAGAAGATGCTGAAAAGTTTATTACTGATACAGATGTTATAACTATTGGTGATAAAACAACAGTAGTTAATGCTCATACTCTTACTGGTTTTGATATTATTAAACATAGTTCTTGTGTAGACCCAAAAAATTATAGCAAAGAACTTGGTAAAGAATATGCTATGGAAGAAATTGTTAATACTATTTGGAAACATCTTGGATTTGTTCTACAATGGGCTAAAAATGGTCTTAAAGGACATAAACAAGAAGAAAAATAATTAAACAAAGTCCCTCTACGGGGGGAGTTTATGGAGTAAAATGTGATGATACTATTATGGTCTGTAATGGTTTATGTTTTTATGTTTTTGTTACTACTGATTGTGATAATACTCGTCGCTGCGCTCCTCGACTTGCCCGTAGAATGATATCATTGTTTATGATTGTACTTTTAATTTTATTTATCTTATGTATCTTAATTCAAATTATGATACTGATTTTATTATATCATGTAATAAAAAAGTTTAATACTATTAATGATTATCTTTTAATTATTAGAAGAACGTCTGAATGTATAAGAGAAGAACATAGTGCGTTTTATGATAATACTAATACTATATTAGAAACTATTAAAAATTATTGTAGTAGAATTAATATTAATATTAATAATGTTGATAAACATCTTGCTATTGTTGATACTAAAATAAATAATAAAAATAAAGCTAAAAATAGCTATATTAATTTAAATATGAATAATACTGCACGGAATAAGAAATTGTTTAATAGAAAGCTAAAAATAGCTAAAATAAACGATATTTCAACAAAACAGCGATTAAGTAAAATAACAAATTAATAATTAGCATAAATAAGAAAAGGCTCACGAGAAGGAATAACATCCTAATCGTGAGCCTATTTTTTTTATCATGGATTAACCACTAATAGTAATATTTATTCATTTAGCATTTCACCAAAGTTTTTAGCAATATTAACTCCTATTTGACTTTCTCCAACTTTATAGTATTTCTTATTCTTAGTAATAAGTTGTATTCTATCCCAAGGTCTAACACCAGGAAGGTTACGTCTAAATAGAACTGCAAATTTATTCATACCAGCATATTGACCAGATTGATATTCAGGATTAAAATCAGGGTCAAATAGAGCTTGAGGTATCATAAGCATAGCTTTAAGTAAATCACTTGGTCCATTAGCAGAAGCAATAGGACTACTCCAAGCTGTTTTATATTCAGTAACAAGTCCAACAGGACTATACATAGAACTTTCGCTATAAAGTCTATCTGCAAGATAAAGAAGAGAAGCTTTAAAAGCATCATCTTTAAGGTCATCATCATCAAACAAACCATATAAAGCCATAACTACCAATGCAGCAACAAGAACTCCACTAATATCTCCAAGGTTACGTTTTATATTAGCTTTTTCCCAATTAGATAGGTTATTCCAATTAAATTCGATATTAGCAAGAGTATTAAGAGCAGATTCCATAGCAACTTGAATAGAAGCAAGAGCTATATTAGTACCATTTTCTTCTTTATTTTTAGCACGTTTTTTAAAATTAGTAAATTCAGTACCAAGAAAATTCATAAATGTAATATAAGAACCACGTTCTCTACTACCTCTAAATTCAGAATAAAAACCTTTCTTTCTCCAACGTTTAAATATGCCATTATAAAGATGTTTATGATATTGCATAACAAGACTTCCCCACCATTTTGATTCTATTTGAGCAGCTCCATCTTTATCATACACGCCATGAATCTTTTTATTAACAGCTTCTATTTTACGTTTAAATCCAGCAATAAGATGTTCTAAATCTCCAATAGGATTTTTACCTTTAGCATTAAAATTATCTACAACACTTTTCTTTAAAACAGCTTCACCATTTTTAAATTCATATAAACTTTCAACAGTAGGATTATTCATAAACTGTTCTTTAGCATCTTTCATAAGTTCTTCTCTTTTCCTATGATAAGCTTCAGCAGTTTTACGATATAATGCTTGAGTTTCAGGATTAATATTATCTCTAAGGCTATAAAGAAAACTTCTATTTAAATCTTTTTTATTAGTACTAATTTCATATTTATGTTCAACATAATCTTTAAGACCTTCAACATAAGTTCTATAACTGGTAAAAAGAATTTCATTATCTTTTAATACTTGTTCCATAGCTTCTCTTTCTATATTCCAAGTAAAATCTTTAAAATCTCCTATACGTTGAACTCCATTTTTATCAGTATATAATCTATTTGATTTAAGCATAGCAAGAAGAACACTGTTTTGCATATAATGTTCACCAACAGATTGGAAACTATACATCCAATCACGAACTCTTCTAAGATTTTCATCAAGATTTGCACTGCCAGCACCATATTGAAGTATTTGGTCAAATTCAACAATATTAAATTGTTTTATAAATGCGGCAGTAATATTAGGAGCTTTATCTGAATACATAGAAGCAATCATACCGGTACTATTCATTAAATATTGTTTTTCAGCAGCAGCAAATTCAGAAAAACCAAAATATTCATTAGCAAATTCTTCAGCAGCAATATTTACTTTACCAGTAGTTATATTAGCAATACCTCCATATAAGTTAAATACCATATATTTAGCAGAAGTAAGATTTTGTAAGAAATTAGCAATAGCACGTGGAGTATTATTTTCATGATATTGATTATAAAGTAAACGTCGAGCAAGATTATGAACAATTTCTCGAGTACGAGTTTGAGGAATTGTCATATAAGTAGTATCATCATCTGTTGAAGAAGAAGTATCTTTAATAAGTTTCTTACCCCAAATACCTTTAATCATATATGCATTATTAACAGCAAGGTCTTCAAGAAGAAGATATAAATAAGGTTTGGCTGCTTGACGAGAATTAAAAATAGTAGCATTGTGAACAAAATTTTCCATTACTTCATTCCAATTTCTATTAAGAGCCGCATTATCTATTTTTTCATTTTCAGCTTTAATTTGTCTATTTTCTTCTCGAATTTTAGCAACTTCTTTAGCATATTCTTCATCACTCATAGTACCTTTTATAGGAAGATGTTTATATTCACGAGTACCTTTACCTTTAAGTAAAGAAAGCATTTTCATTTCAGCTTCTCTATCATGACTATAATCAACTTCTTTATGAAAACTATCAGAATCAGCTCCACTATGCCAACTCATACCCATAAGAGCACCAAGTTGTCCAAGAGCCCAACGAGTATCTACTTCTGTTCTACGTTCACGAGGCAAATATCCTTGTCCAACAAAACGTTTTCCTTGATAAGTAGTAGCATATTTATTTAATGTATTAATATATAAATCTCTAAGAACTTCTTCTTTTTTATTAAGAGTTATATTAGAATCATATTTAGAATTACCTTTTTTATAGTTGCTACTAAACTCTTTATATTTAGGATTAATATATTCAGATTTAACACTACGTTCCATATTATCAAAAGATGGAACATATTGAATAGAATTAGCAAGTCCACTATTTGGTTTAGCTTCAAGCTTAGTCCAAATTTTAAGAGCTTCCCATTTATGAGAATAAGGATTATAAACATGATTTAGTTTAAACCATTTATCATAAGCTTCAACTCCTTGTTCTTGAGCTTGTCTTTTAGCAATATAGTAATATTCATTTGGAACAAAGTCTACATTCTTTTCAATATAATCACGTGCAGCAGTTTTTTCATTATCAATATATTCTGCATCTGGGATTCTATATCCATAAATATAAGAATTAGCAACTACATTACCAGTATGGTCAAGTTCGGTAAATATATCTAAAAATTGTTTACCTTGCTTAGTATTTTGTAAATTAGTACGATAATAATTCATAGCATCAAGAAAAGCAACATCATTAATATTATCTGCGTAAACTTTATTTTTACGTTTCTTATAACGTTTCATTTTTTCAGTACGAAGATTTCTAAGTTGATTATAAAGACTTGCAAGTTTAACTCTTTCTTCATCTGAAACAACATTATTATTAAATAAAATAGCAATATCTAAATGTCCAGTATTTTTGTCAATACATCTACCGAGTATACTATTTATTTCAGTAATAATAGTTACTTTTGCAGCATTATCTTTGTATTTAAGTTCAGCATAAATATCTTCATCATTGTTTTTCTTTTTAGGACGAGGATACATTAAAGGAATATCTTTAGGAATATCTTTAATAAGAATCATTTCTCCATAACTATTGTCATAAAGTTTTGCTAAATCAGATAGTTCTTCATTTCTAATTTGAGCAATTTGTTCATCAGTAAGTTTCATAGGATTAATCATGCCTGATTCATCAATAGCTCCTTCAACACTTCTTAATTGAGCAATAGTTTTATTTTTAATAACATTAACTCTACCAGTAAGGTCTTTAAATGCTTTACGAAGTTTTATACTTTCTTCTTTACCAAAAGCTACACGACCATTATTTTTAATCCAATCATATGCTTCTTTATATTGAACATCATCAGCAAATTTCTTTTCAAGAGTATCATATTTATGTTCAGCATCATAAGAATCTATATAGTTTTTATATCTTTTATAATCTTCTTGAAAACCATCATATTCTTGAGAATCAAAATATTTTTCCATAAGTTCACGTCTTTTAGTAATAAACTTATCAAGAACACGAGCTTTTGCTTTATCCTCTATAGATTTCTCAGCACCAGTAGCATCTACTTCAGAACGAAGTTGGTGCATTGCACTAATAATACGTCTTTTACGATTAGAAGTTTCTTCATCAGTTTCTTCAGTATCAGAATTAGTATCATAAAGTTGTTGACTAAGTTGCATATATTTAAAATATATAGAACCAGCTTTACGCATTACCTCATCTCTAAGAGCAAGGTCTTGTTTATAATATTCATCTACAATATGTTGTTCTGTATTCTCATACATAAACTTATCTCTTTCATATTTAGCACGAACATACTTTTCAAAATCAGCAAGACTATTATTACGATTGTTATAAGCCTCATTTAAATCATCAATAACTTTTTGTCTATCTTCAAGGAATTGAGTATTATGAGCTTGTCTAATCATACCTCTTTCAGAATCAATAACTTTATTAATGTCCATAGTACCAGACATTGCTTCTATTTCAGCAAGTTTTTCTTTCCATTCTCTAACATTATTACGAGCATCAAACATTTCTGCTTTAGCAAACATAGTATAAACTTGTTTAAGTATAACTTGTGTTTCATTATTATCAATATCAGTAGGGTCAGCAATAAGAGCATCTATTTTATCTAAATCACCAAAAGATTCACGTAAATCAAGAATGCCACGAACTACTTCAGGATTAGTAGAATACTTCTTGAAATAAATATTAATAATATTATTCATAGCATCTGCAAGTTTTTTATTTTGTCTAATGCTATTAATACTATTAATTATTTGTTGAACAGCTTCTTTAGTTTCTTTATCTTCAGCAGTAATATCAAGTTTCATAATATCAGCAATACGATTACCAAAAGTAATACCTCTTAATATAATATCAGCTACTTCTCTAAAGTATTCATCATTTACTGCAAGAGCTTCATACATTTCATTATCATCCATACTATATGTTGCAGGATTACCGTCTTTATCAAGCATCTGAAAAGCATTAAGTTTATTAATCAAAGTATTTGCAGCAGAACGATAGTATCTTGCAGCAGAACGATAAATATTGCCACGATTTTCTATAATAGAACTACCCATATTTCTATTTACATGATAACGTTCAAGTTCATGTATAAAAGAATTGGCAATAGGAGTATTATTTTTACGAGCATCATAAGATATTTCATTAATAATAGCAGATGATACAACATCAATTCTCCCTCTACGGGTAAGTGGTTTTTGTCCACTAACAACAGATTCGTCAGTATCAACAATTAAATCAGTAGCAGCTTTTAGAGCATTTTCTTTAAGTTTTTTAGGATTCTCTTTTGTCTTAGTAATTCTATAAATATCTGCATTTTTAATAAGAGTTTGAGTAGCATCAAGGTCTTTAATAGCTTCTGCATAAATACCTGCGTCAGCATGACCAAGCATCATTTGTTCAATTTCTCTACCAAATTTATCAGTAATTTTATGATGTGCAATAGTAACATTCATTGTACTACCATCATTCATTACTATATTTTGAGTAACAGCAGAACCAACAGGAATAAGACGTTTAAGACTAATATTGGGATTAAATTGAACATAAGGAGTAGAGAAATTATTTTCAGTATCTTTAACATGAGCTACTATACCGTCAACAAGTTTTTGTACACCTCCTTTAGTAAAATCATCACCTCCATCATATAGTTCCATTAAACCATCTTTGTTATCTGCAAGATTTATTTCAGTAGTTTGATAACCACCAACAGGCATAACAATAGATGGAATATTTCTATTGACTTTTCCTCTTATAGAATTATTTTCTTGTTTAATTCTCTTTTTAGTATTTTCATCAATATATTCGTCAATATTTACATCAATATCTGGAAGATAATATGAATTAAATAATTCATCACGAGCAGCAGTAATTTGTTTATCTAACTCTTGAATAGTATAATCATAATATTCTTTAGAATTGAAAATATTATAATTTTTATTATAAGAATATTCATAAGTTTCATACTTATCGAGAAGATTAAGAGGAACTAAGAAATAATCTTTATAGCCAATAATATTATTATTTTTATCAAGAATTTCATTACGTCCTTCTACTTTATATAGAATAGTATTGCTATGATTTTCATCAATAGGAAATGCTACTTTAGTATAACCTTCAGCAAGTCTAAATAAATCAAGACTACTAATAAGACTTTCAACATTAATATTATCTACAGTAGCATCAATGTGAACTAACTTATCAGCACGCATAGAAGCTAAAAATTGAGTACTTTCATTATATCTTGTATAAACTTCTTCTAAAGCATCTTGACTAAATACTTTCTTAGGCAAAGGACGAAGACGTTTAATAGGAATAATATCTGAATGACTACGAACATATTGGTCAATAAACTCTTCACTTCTCATTATATAAGGAAGTTCCTTAATACGAGATTTTAATTCATTAATAATATCAAGACCTCCTTCTTCAATAGATTTATAAAGAGTTTCGTTAGGAACTATTTTAGAAATATATCCAGACTTATAATTAAATCCTTCAGCAATAAAAGCATATTTAATTAAATCAATAGCAGCAAGTTTTATAAGAGGATTATGATTAGAAAAACTATTAGTAAATAAATAAAGCAAATCTTCTATATCATCTACTTGGTCATCAAATGAAAGATATTGTCTACTAATACCTCTATATTTAACATCAGTATTATTAAGAAGAGTAACTTTAACATAATTAAATATACCTTGATTATCAGGAAAATGTTTTTGAATAAATAGTACTTTTTGAGCAGGAGTAAGTTTATTAAATTTATTAATATCAGCTTTAGTAGGTTTATTCACATTTTTAATATCAAAATCACCATCAACAGCAACACCATATCCACAAATACGACTTCTTTCCTCATTCCAATAATCATTAGCTGTTTTTAGCTCGCTATTGGTTTGATTTATGATTTCTGTATTAGGCATAATTCTGCCTTTATTATCAATCATAAGAGGTATTAATAGCTTTTGTATCTCATTATATAGATAAGATATAGCATATCGTTTATATTCTTTATACTCCGGCTCTGTAAATTTATGATGAATAGTTTGTTGAATAACATGTTCAGTAATATCAAAATCATCATTTTCAGTAATAAATAATTTAGTATTAGTTTGAAGACTTGGATTTGTAGCATAAGCATATACAGCAGAAATAGATTTATATTCAGAATTTTCTACATCTATTCTACTATGATATTCATCAGCCGAAGGATATATAAGTTCAATAAAAGATTTACCATCTTTACTCAAAGTATAATCACTTCTAAGTTCATTGATAAGTTCTACTGTTCTACGAGTTTCATGAATACTTGGTTTAGCACCAAATTTATCAGCAGCAGTAGCAGAAATATATCTATTTACTTTTTCAGCACTCCTTTGTATATTTCTAAATGTAAGTAACATACCAAAATCAAATGCAGCATTGCTAATAACATCTCCTTTATTTTGAGCAGCACGTTTAATACGAGTAAACATACGTTGTTTATCTAAAGGAAGTTTAATATTCATAATATCTTGATTATTCATATTACTAATATCAATTCCAAATAGAGTATTAAACTGTTGTACAAAAGCAATATTAGCTTTAAAAGCATCTATAATTTTATTATTAGAAGTATTATAATTAATACTATATTTACCATTTCTTAAACCTAATTTATTAGCAATATCAGCTAAAGTCATTTTAATAGCTTGATTACTACTACTAACAAAAGTAGATTTAATAAGATTATTATTGGCAACAAGATTAGTAATAACAGGCTGCCTCATAAATCCAATAACATTTTCAAAATCTATACCAAGAGTAGAAAGAAATTTATAAGTACTAAAAGTAAATTCATCAACGTTAGGAACAGAACCCATTTTAACAGCGTCAAGATGATGTGCTGTAGTTTGAGAAGTATAAGTAGTAACAAGGTCTCCTACAATATTACGATTAGTACGACTCCAACCAAGACGACAAGCAGTAAATAGAATACGTTTACTCTTTGTTTCTTCCCCCGTAGAGTGAACATCAGTTATTCCATTTTTCTCATTATATTTAGACAGAAGAATTTCATAAGCATTAGGATATGTTTGTTTAAATTCATTATTATCAATAACTTCTTTAGCTATATCGGTATTATAAGCAATTATTTCTCCATTTTGAACATGAGCAGGTTTATTATAATATCTTTCTTCATTAAAAACATTATTAATAGCCTTTATTAAATCATTTTCAGTAGTTTGTTCATGACTAAGAAATTTATTAATAATATCATTAGTGATAATTCTATCTACAATTATTTCAACATTCTCATTTGTAGTTAAAGTATCATAACCATTAAGAATACCTATAAACTCTTCAGGAGTAGTTCTTTGAAGAAGTTCATACATTGTTTTAGTAATATAAAACTCACCTTTCTTAAAAGGCATATCTTTATATTCTTTATCAAGAACACTAAGAAGAAAATCTTTTATTTCATCTTTAGTTTCAAGATAACTTCCATCAGAAGTTGATACTTCAGCATTATATTTAATAAATTCACGATAAGGAATTGTAATTAAATCAGAATCGTTCTCTAAATTATCGATAAGAGGTTTAAGTTCATTAATTCTTGATTCTCTAAGAGTAAATTCTTTATTACCTCTTGAATATATAAGATATTCTTTATCAATAGTATTATTAGAATTATTAATATTATTAGTATCTTCATTTAATATTTCAGCAAGTGCTCTTGCTTGAGAAACTTCAGTAGAAGCATATTTATCAGTAAGAACTTTTCCTTTAGCTTTATTAATTAAATCTTGTTTTAAATCAGGATTTTCATTAAGATATTGACGCCAAAGATTTTTATACTCTTCCCAAGACTGTTCTCTGCTAACTTTACGAGTAAATCCTCCAGTCTTTTTAATAGATGATTTAATAGGATTTTGTCTATTAGTAATAGGCTTTGGCTGAGCAATACCATTACCTTTTATATCTAATTGATAAATATCTTCTATATATCTACCATCATTAAGTTGAGCATAAAAAGCACTAAATCTTTTATCTCCATCAGAAGAAACTTCATAATTATTATCACTTGTTCTTGCCCATTTAAATTTAGTTGTAGTATTATTTTGTTTATTATTAGAATTATTAGCATCTTCATAATTACTTATATCTTCTGCATAACTTTTTCTAATTTCCTCTTCGTTATAACTAATAACGCTATCATCAGCAGATTTTTCTCCAAGATTTAATATTACTTGAACAGCATCTTCTTCTGCAAGAAAAGCTCTAATTTTATTATTTTTAGAAACAAAAGTATCCCAATTAACAGAAAGTGCTTTAAGTCTTGCACCGCCCATAGCATCTTCAAAATAATCTAATTGGTCAAGAGGATTATAAGGGCTACGAGGACGAGTTGCTACACCAGATATTTTATCGATAATATCATTAGCACCATCTTTACCATTAGTAATTTTATCAAAATTAGAACGACCATATTGCTCTTCACGAGAAGTTTGGTCATTCATAATCTTAATCATTCTATCAATAATATAATTATTACGAGCACGTCTATCAAGTTTTTCTACAAATGGTTGTTTAGACCATTCTTCAAAACTCATAATGCCAGTTTCTTTAGCAGCTTCTTCGTATTTTTTAAAATTAGCATCTTTAGCTTTTTTAACAATAGCTTGAATAGCCTCAGCTTTTTCTGATTGATAAGCTTCTTTATCAAATGCAGGCAAACCATCTTGACGATTCATAATATCAAGAAGTCCTGTAAGATAATCTACATATTCTTTTACAGTATTTGCATCTTTTTCAGGAACTTTATGTTTTTCAAGATAATCTAAAAATTGCTTACTAATTTCTGGATAAGTACTTCTAATATCTACAACAGTAGTTTTATCTTTTTTAGATTTACGTTTAGCAGCTTTATCTATATCTTTAGAAATACCTCTTGCCCATCCAGGAAGTTCATTAAAAAGGTCATCTCGTTTTTTATCAATATCTTGAAACTCTTCATTAAGTTCTCCACGTTCATTAACAAAATTAAGTTTATTTTTAATATCTTGAATAGAAGTTTCAATTTCTTTACCTATTTCAGTACGTTTAATTTTAGCATCAATGCTATTATTTACATAACGAATATATAAATTTTGTTCATCAATAGTATTTTCTTCAAAAGGTATTTTATGAAGAGAAATATTACCTTTCTTATCTTTAGTAGCATACATTTCCCAACTAATACCATAAACACTATCGACATCAAAATCAGAACCTGTTTGAGTAACCCACTCATCTGGAACTACAATAGTAGAACCAAGAGCATCATTAGTAAATCCTACAACTTTAAGTATAGATATAGATTGTTTACCCTCAGTAGGAATACGATAACCTATATGAATATCAAGTCCTTCTTCTTCTATTTGTTTAAGAATAGCAGCATCTTCTTCAGCATTTTTACCTTTTGGTATAAGACTACTCCAACGAGGAAGATATACTTGCATAACTCCTGTTTTAGCATCAAATTGAAGACGTTTACTATATCCAACTCCAGTAATCTGAGCAGCATGCCAACCAGGAAGAACTTGACGAGTAATTTTATTATTATATATAGATTGTGCTACACTTTCAAGTTTAGCAGTAACTATATTCATAAAGTTAGGCATAGTAGGATTGCCAAATTCATCAGGTATAAGATATTCCATAAAATTACTATCCATACCTAAACGAGCAGCTTCTTCACGAGCACGAACATAAAAATTATCAAAATTAAGAGTAGTTCTATTAGTTTCTATAACATCATCAGGAAGTTTATTTCCATACATATCGGTAGTAGCATATTCAGAATTTACAATAGTACCAGTTTTAATATCATAAGTCCATCCCATACCATCAAGAAAATTAGTAAAATCTTCTTTTATATTAGCAGTATAAGCATTCTGATATTCATTAGCCCAAGTAACTAATTGCTTACGTTTAGGATTATCAGCATCTTCTTCATTAATAATATTATCAATAATTTTCTTCATAATTTGAACACCAGCTTTATTGTGTTCATCTATAATATGTTGAGGAACATCTTGCTGTTTATAAAGATATTGATAATAATAATCTTCAACATAAGATTCATTAAAATTATCAGCAAAATCTTTATTAAATTCTCCAGTATTAGCATCCCAAATAGTAAATACATTCTTTTTAGCAGCTTTAGAAGTTTCAGCAGTATTTAGCTGTCCAATATTATTAGCTTGCATCCAATCATATATCTTTCTAAGTTCACTATCTTTAGGAAGAAGTTTAGGAATAAGAACAAACTCAGCATTTTTAATCTGACGAGGATAAAATAAACCTGTTTCACTATCAAATACTTTATCAAAATAAAAGTTCTTTTGAACTTGAATACGAGCATTTATTTCATCAAGATTAATATCTTCTGCTTTAATATTTGGGTCAAGAAGTTGTCTAATTAAATCAGCATAATCTTCAATAGTACCATCAGCATGTTTACGTCTAATAAATTCTTCAAGAGTTATATAAGATTGAGCATCATTAATTTTTGTTTTATCTCCTCCAGCAAAACCATAACCAGAAGCAATTTTAACAGAACGATTATGAGCATTTTCTTCACTCATTCCTTGTTCAATAAAAATACTTTCAAGTTCTTTTTGTAAATCATCAACATAATCAGATGTTTTAACAGTATTATAAATAGTAACTCCTCTAAAACCATTCTTAGCAATAAGAGGTTTATCGTTAATGATAATAGATTCCCTTACAGGGGAGTTATTTTTATCCATTACTTTAGAATCAATAGTAATAGTTTCGGGAGAACCATTCCACTCTAAATCATGAAGAGTAGTATTAAACTTTTCAGTAATATTGTAACCGGCATATCCATCTCCACCAGCTTGAGACTCTTTAGTACGTTTAAGAAAATCACGAGCACCATTATAATATTTATAATCACCCTCAAACAAATCATCATAATTCATATTCATATTAACTGAATTAAGAAGAAAATCATCAAGAGTTCTTTCATTAAAAGGAATATTATTTTCTTCGAGGACTTTTACAAATCCAGCAGTACGACCTTTAGCTTCAATAAGAAAATTATTAGTCCAATCACGAACTACTTGTTCAAGTTGAGCTTTCTTTTCTTGTGTAAGTTTAAGTTCAAACTTTTGAGTAGAAGGATTATAAATAATAATATCATTAGAATTAAGCCTAAGTCTGCCATCATTGTCAAGACTCAATATACCAGATTGACCTACTCCCCCGTAGAGAGAAAGTATGTTTTCTATCTCTTTGCCTGCATCATAACCATTAGTTTCAAATAGACGAAGAAACTTAAATAAATTACCTTGTAATTTGCCATCTTTAATAATAGCAGAAGTCATATCTGTTTCTCCACTCTGTTTTAGTTTATCAGCAGCTTTTTCATTAAAGAAAGCTCTACCAATAAGATTATTTACATCAGTACGAGTTTTAAATATAGGAACACGATTTCCGTCAACAACAGTTTCTCCTTCTTGAACAAACAATCCATTAATGCCTTTTATAAACATATTAAATTCATCCATTAAATGTCCATAAATAGCATATTGAACTTGATTACGAGTATATCGAGGAGCACGAATAAAGAAAATTTTAGGAGCATCAGAACCAATACGCATAGAATAAACAGCACTATTAATATTTCCAATATTCTTAATTTTGCCCTCTTCTGTCATTTCAGCAGTACTATCTCTAAATGCCATATATTGAGTAATAAAAAAATCAAGTTTACTCATTGAAGCATAATTAGCAGCTTTAATATCTTGTGTATTTTTAGTACCATCAAAAAGACTATGTTTAAGAATATCTTTAGCATTTTTATTTATTTCATATCCGGTAGCAGTACGACTAAACATTCCTTCTGCACCTTTAATAACCTTTCCATTTTTATCTTTAAGTCCAAAGAAAAGAGGATTATTAGAATATTGATTATTGCTACCATCGTTAGTACCTTGCGTAATATATGCTAATAGATTTTTAAGACCAGCATTAGAATCAGTTTCAGATTCAGCCATAATTTGGTCAAAAAATCTTGTAACATAACAATTTTTAAGAACATTTGAAGCACTATTACCCTCAGCATTAGTAGAATTAAGTTGAGCACGAGAATCAGTATAATTAGCTATTTGTTGTGCAAAACCAATAATACCAGAATATATTTGTTTATTTAAATCATAATGAGCATAATCAACATATTCATGTCTTGGAAATTCAGGTTTAGGAGTATCTTTTCTTTCTTTAGCAGAAAGCTTATCATAAGCAGCCATAGCCTTATTATATTGTTCTCTTTTAGCATTATAAGCTGCATTTAATTCTAAGGTTTTATTATTTATAGTTTTCTTAAGAGAAGCAATACCATTAATAACAGTAGTTAAATTACGAATAAGACTTTTTACAGAATCTTTTATTTCATTATCTGAAAGATTATCAAAATAATTATTAAATACATCTTTATTAAAATTAGGAAAGTATCTATTAACTACTTTAAATAGTTCATCAGCAAGAAGTTTTTTATCATTATTTGTTATAAAATTATCATAAATATTACTAAGAATAGTAACATCAGCAGCATTATATGTAGAATTATAAGTAGCACGAACTTTATTACTCATTCTAAATACCATTTCAGTAACAGGAAATGAGTTAGGATTACTATAATCAAATTCAATACCATTTTCATTAGATATATCTGAAATAGTAAGTATGGTTTTATTAACAATAGGTTTAGCAAAATTAGCATAAACAAAATTAGCAAAATCTTTATGCTGTTTCATCATATTAACTAATTGTCCTAAACCATAAATAGCTTTAATAGTTTGACTTTTTTTATCAAGACTACTAATAAAAGTATCTACGCTACTAAAATCTCCAAAACTATAAATTTGAACAGTAAGATATTGAGCATCCATATAAGTAGAAACACCAAGTTCATTTTCAGTATCTAATGCTTGAACTGCATCATTAGGATTAAACTTATTAGAAAGTTTAGGAATAGTAGAAAGAATCATTCTAAGTTTACCATTAATCGTTTGATTAAAGTTCTTATAAAGATTATCTTCCCAAGATTTAGTAGTTTCGTCTATATTGTTTTCATTATATTTACTATCAAGAACATCATTATTTTCATCTTGAGCTTCAATAAATTCTTCAATATCTTCTACCTTATTAAACTCCTTAACAACAGAAGTCATATTTTTAGTATTAAATACTTGAAAATACCAAGAATCAGCATTAGCTCTACTTTGAGTAACTAAATTAGCATAATTACGAAGTTTAATGCCTTGTTTATCTTCATAACTATCAGCAAATAAAGTTACAATATTATGAGCAAGAGCATATCTTTGACGAGAAATAAAAGCGCCATTTTGATTACGTTGTTCTTTAGCAGCTTCAATATTTCTACCTTCTTCTTCAATTTTATTGTAAGCTTCTTCAGTTTCTTTTTTATTTTTTAAAGCAATATCTGCTTTTTCTTTATTTCTTTCCTTTAAAGCATTTCTACCATCAGCATTATATTTTTTTCTTAATTGTTCTAATTCATCTTTTCTATTTTGAAGATTTTCTAACAGTTCATTATCTTGTTTATTAAGTTCATTAATTTCATTTAATTTATTAATAAGTTCAAGATATTGTTGAGCCATTTCTTTAGCTTTATTAGAAGAATTATCCTTATTAATAAGATATGTAGTAAAATCATTAACACGATTATAGAAAGTATCTAACATCTTATCATTAACATCTGCAATAATTTGCAAAGGTTTTCTACGAGCTTTAGGTGCTTTTACAAGTTCTTTTCTATATTCTTTAATAATAAGAGAAGCTGTATAATTTTTAGCAATCGTTTTTGCAGCAGCAGAAGTAAAACCGTCAAGTCTTCCCATTCCTTTAATAGTACGACTATTATCTACACTAAGATAAGTATCCTTATAAAAATCATTAAGTAAAGAACCTAATTTATTTTGATTAAGTTTTACATAATCTTTATTAGTAAATAAATTAAACGAAACAGTTTCTCCTTTAAGAACATCAGCTGCTGTAATATTCTCAAGGAGAAACTTTTTAAAATCAACATTGGTAAGTAGTCCAGCAAGAACTATTGCTTTGTTGGTATCGGTTTTACTAACTCTAAAAATTGTTTCACGAAGACGGTCTTCTTTATCAAAAGAAAGTTTAACGTCATTAATTGTACATTTCATAACTTGTTCAATTTCTTAAGATTCATCACTAAGACGAACACGTTGTTTTGGAAAAATATTGTAGATTATGAAGCTAAATTCAGCTCCACAATCTACAATGTAGTATATGCTTATAATTTCTATTGGCAAGTATAGTTTAATTCATTATTAGCTAATAATTGCTTAATATCAGAACGATATTGGTTTGGAAAGCTATCTACATAGCTACTTATATCATTGACAACTTGAATACCATAAGCATTATCAGTAGCACCATCAGCAATAGGTGTAGCATAAATTTCAGTAGGAGTAATACCTTTTCTTTCAACTTCTATTAAATCAGTAGAAGCTTTATACTCTTTGTCATCAGTATTAAAATCTTCAGTACCATAATCATCATCATCAAAATTATAATCATCGGTATTAAAACTTTCATCAGAATCTTCTTGTAACATTTCACTACCTGCAATATCTCCAATTGGTTCAGATGATTCTTGTTGTTCAGGAAGAGCAGTTATTTCATCAACAAAATCTTGCTGTTCAACATTAATTATATGAGCTTTTTCAAAATCTGTATCACCAAAGAAATAAGGAGCAGAGTATTCTACAAGAGAATCTTGAATATTAACAAATTCTTCATCTTTACTTTCTCTAACTTGTAACTGATTAGGAATAGTAGGATGTTCTTGATATTCTATACCTCCAGTTGGAGCAGGATAATCAGTAATAAATTTAATAAGAGCACCAGTTTTAACTCTTCCAGCAAGATGAGGATTATTAGCAACTATAAGTTGTCTATATATATTAACTTGTTGTTTATAACCATTTAAAGTAGTATCATTTATTTCACCAGAACCAGTACCAAGTCTTTTAGTTTTAAAGTCAAAAATATAAATATCACCATCAGCAGTATATACTATCATATCCATAGTACCTGCAATAGTTTTATTTTCACCATTAACATTTATAACACCACCAATAGGGAACTCTTCAGTAATAACACCATATTTACCTTTACCAAATTTTTTATCAAGATAAGTTTTAATTTTATTCAAATCTCTTTCAAGTTCAGCACGACCTTCTTCTGTAACATTAGGTATATTATGGTTTTCAGGAATATGTCCATCGTTTTCAAAGAATATACGAGCAGCATCATCAGCAGTATTTCCTAATAATGAAGACGGGGTTCCATAAGCACCAATATCTTGTTTACCATGTATGCGTTGGGTAACACTTGTATCAGCAGGTTTATCATCTATAAGATAAGTATGGTCTTCTGCAAAATTATCACTACGTTTAATACGACTTTCAAAACCTTTACGAACATTATCAATTTCTTGACGAACTTTAGCAAGTTTTTCAGATGTATTATCAGTTGCAGTAACAGGCTTAGGTGTAGAAGTTTCCTCTACGGGGGAGGAATTATTATCAGTTTTAGCAGGTTTGGCAAATAGACCACTATTAGTATCATTAGCTGTTCTACTAAGTATTATATACTCACGTGCTAATATACTATTATTTTTTATATTATTAGTATTTATACCTAACAAATCTAATAGAATATCCATAATTTTTTGGAATATGCTTTTAGACTTTTGAGGAATACCATCAATAATAGCTTCAGAATGATAATCAGTATTATTAAGATAATTGACAATAACAGGTTGAGTAAGACATTCCATTAAGAACTCTTCCATACGAGTTTGTTCATTATTAGAAACAGTAGCTTTATCAAATACTTTAGTTATAGCATTATATGTATCTTCATTTATTTTTCCACTTGTTTTATCTTTTTCAAGTTGAGCACGAGTATAATCATAAACTTCCTTTAATTCATTAACAATACGTTGTCTTTGAGTATCGGTATAATTACGTTTATTATGAAATAATCTATGTAAATTTTCATGAAGTATAAGACGTATAGCATTTGTAGGATTACCATTCATCGAAGTAGCACCTTTAGCTGTAATATAAACAATTTTATCATCAGTATCATAATAAGCATTAGTTTCACCATCATCGGTAGCGCTTGCTTTAACTTTCTTAGAAACAATAGGCATACCAGAATTAGTACCAAGAAGAACATCTATTTTTTCTTGCGGAACACCAGCAGCTTCTAATATATCTTTAGTATCTACAGTTTTTCTATTAGGATTTTTATCATTAAATAATAAATCACTAACAAAAGTATTTTTAGGAGTTACATCTTGAGAAGTATCTCTAACAGAAGTATTTATAGTAATACGATTTTCATTTAAATGACCAGTAATAAAACTACCATTAGAACCATCCACATTAGTATTAAATGCTCTATTTTGAAGCATAAAATCTCCATAATTTTCATAAACATAATCTTTTCCGCCGAGATTAATAATAAATTTACCATTTTCTCTACGATAATAACGAGATTGTGCACCACCAGTAGCTTTGTTCATAAGAACATTTAAACTTTTATTAAGTTTAAAAGACGACATACTACTTTCAATAGCTTTAATAAGAGCATCTCTAACTTCTTGTTCACTAATAACTTCTCCATTATGTTTAGTACCGCTTAAAGAAGTTATAGGAATTTGTTTACCAAGACGAGGAATATATAAACCTATAGCATTACTGTTAGTAACATTATCAATATTTCTAAGATAAAATGTAATAAGATTAGTTTTTTTACCAGCATCATTTATTACAGCAATAGTAGCTATACTTTTATCTTTATCGACAAGTAAAGTAGTTTTAAAATTATTAAATATAAAAGCTCCTTTAGGATTAAACAACTCTATAAGTTTATTTATTATTTCATCAAAATTTTCATCATGAGTAGCACTTACAGTATTATATAATTGTTTAATAATAAGATTAGCTATTTCACTACGAACAGCTTTATATATTTCACTACCATTAAGCTCTTGTGCACTATTAAAATATGCAACATATTTAACATCATCTTTATTATGTACGAGGAATCCAGTAGAGTAAGCACCTATATTAAGATTAACAGACCCATAATCATTTCCTTCTTCATCTATAAGATGTCCTTCAGTATTTACCATAACTAAAGGAGTATGATTAGGACTGTTTTTATCAACATCAAATCCTGCATCAGCAATATTAGGATATTTGTTTGGGTCTGAAATAGTATTAAGAGTTGTATAATAAGAAGGATTTACATTAATGTCTACTTTAGAATCTTGTTCTGTAAGACCTTTTTGTAATTCATAAGTATGAACATAATTACTATAAACCTTTTGTTTCCATTGGTCATATCTTTCACGCATAGTATTAGCATCAAGAGCCATAGTATCTATACTATAATTAGTAGGGTCAGAAGGGTCAAAACCATGACCATAAAATAATATAGAAGAAATATCACGAGCAAGTTTTTTTGCCATACCAATTTCCTCTAATGAGTCAGGTTTATAAAATTTATATCTTTCAGAACGTAATAATTCAGTAATAAGTGAATTTCCAAGAATACGTTTAGCAACATCTAAAGGCATAGCTTCAGACATTTCTTTTTGAGCAACATCAGCAGTAATTACATTAGCTTTTAATCTATTATTAATATCTTGAATAGTAATATAATATTGAGCTAAATCATTAAATAATTGTTTGGCAGAAGCATCAGTACTATTTTCATCTATAAGAGCATTAAATAAGAAATCACAATCAAGAGATATATCATTATTAGAATGTACTGTAACAACATTACTAAATCCAGAATAATGACTTACAGGACTTAAATGAGATAAATCTCCATTAACTTTAACTGTACGTAAAATACCTATTTTAATAGGAACAGTTTTCTTACCTTTTTTAATATTAACATATATAGCTAAATGAGTATTAATAGGTTTTCCCTCATCATCTAATTCTACATTACCATCTTTACGAGAAGTACTTTCTATTTGTACATAAGATTTAGTCCCATTAGCAGCAGCAATAAGAGCTTTAGTATAATCAGGAGTTCTTTGGTCAACTTCAATAGGACTAATGTGCATTTGATTCATAGATGCTAAAACTTGAGCTTTATTCTCATTAATTCTATTAAAGAACTCTTCAGCACTATATTGAGCAGAAGTATTAAATCCTGTAAATCTATACTTAGTACCATCATGAGCTGCAATGAACTTACCAATATTATTATAAATAAATGCAGCAGTATTAGCATCTATTTCATTATTCTTAAGAATATAATCAAACAAAGACCACATATTAATAACTTTAATATTATCAATAGTGTTATTATTTTTTACAAGATTTGAATATTCTTGAAGAAAAGCTTCAACTATTTCATTAAGACCACTACCATCAATAAGTTCAGTTATACTATATTTTTTAGCACTATCTTCTCCAAAACCCATTGCAAGTTGTTGTGCAAGTTTACCAAAAGAACTTTTAGTATCCATAGCAGCAAACGAAGCAACAGTATTAGTAAATGCTTTACCAGCGGTAAGTTCAGCAAGATTTTTACTATATCCTCTACTTATAAGAAAATCAGTAATTTCTTTAATAAATTCTTCATATTTAGAAGCATCTCCATTAGCAAGAGCTTTAGTTATATTATCAAGACGACCACTTTCCTTAAAACCAATTTGCATAACATATTTGCTTGCATCAAGAGAGGCTTTAAGATTATCTGTTTCATAACCAGAAGCAATGGCTGCTTGTTCTTTAAGTTCTTTTTCTCCCATACCTGTATCTAAAGGATTTTTTCCAACAGGTATAGAAGTATCAGTAATAGGAGCAGCATCAGGAATTATTTGAGTTCCAGTAACAGTTGATTCTGGTTGAGGAGCAGCATCAGCAGGATTTGTAGTAATTGGAGGAGTAATATCTGTAGTATCAGTAGTATCTGTTTCAGTTCTCTCCCCCGTAGATAGAGAACTATCATTAGTTTCTTCATTACTTGGTATTTCTACACCTTGTTCAGCAGCTTCTTCTTTACGTTCATCAGCTTTAACTCTTTCTTTTCGAGCATCTTCAATAGCTGTTCCTAATTCGATATTGGCAGTTAGTTGACCTTTCATACGACCATTTTCCATATCATTAGCAAAATAGCCATATTTAAGAAAATGAAGTGCTTCATCAAGTTTAGAATTACCTGTATTTTCATTCATAACTTTATTTAAAGCCTCATCAAAATCTTCAGCATTTCTAAGATATTCTTTAACTTGCTCAATACCATCTTTAGCTTTATTAAGCATCATAGCATCCATGGAAAAAGCAAACTCATCATAAAGATTTTCAAAATCTTGTTTAGTGGTAGGAATTTTAGATTCTGTAAAAGCTCTACGAGTAGAAATAGCAATCTTTTGTTTAATAAGATTTCCTATAGTATCAGTAGGAGCAACAGGAGCAGATTCACCTTCATTAATAGATTTATTATAATTATCTATAAAGTTATTAAGTTGGTCAACAACTTCTTTAGTATTATAATTTAAATCTTTTATAGTTTGTTTAATACTATCAAATGCTCCTTGAGTAGTAGTTCTTGCAGCAAGTTCTATAAGTGCTCTTTCACTTCTTTCAATTTCTTTATTATGAAGTTCATAAGCAGATTTACTTATTTCTCCATCATTATATTGATTAAGAAGTTCTGTTCTTTGAAGTTTTAATCTTCTAAGAGTGCTTTGAATACTATCATAAGTGGCTTTTTCTTCGTAAGCAGAATAATCAGTGTTAGTATCGTTTGCTTCTGATATACGAGCATTAACGTTTGCTAATTGAGCATCATAATCTTGAACTCTAAGTTTATTACGAGTAATATCTCGAGCTGCATTAACAGTAACATAAGGATTAGCATCTTCCGTTAAAGAATTAACATCATTAAGTGCATTATAATATATTCCAGAAACTTCATTCATTCTATCTACAACTTGTACACTTAATGCTCTATCAGAAGCAGATAAACGAAGACCATTATCAGCAATAAATTTATCAAATTCTTTACTACCAATAATATCTTTCATTAAATCAATAGTACCATTATCAACAGCATCCAAAGTAGTATTATCTACAAATTTTTTAATAGCGTGTTCTTTAAGTAAATTTTTTTGTTCTTCATCAATAGTTTCATTTACAAGATTTCCATCTTTAATAACATATTGTCCAGTAGATTTATCTATAACAAAATCATAAGGATTTGTTCCATTATTAATTTGTTCAATATCAGAAACAAATTGTTTAGCGGAAGCATTTACATTATTAATTTGTTCAAGAGCTATTTTATCATCACTACGTTTCCAACGTTCATAATCTTCAGCAGTCATATGCTTTTTATTCCAAAGACCTTGAATGGCTTTACTTCCTTTTTGTAAACCTCCACCAATCTTATTAAAAGCAACTCCACCAAGAGCACCCCAAAAGCCTTGTTCCCACATGGATGGGTCAGCAAGATAACTACTAAGAGTTCGAGAAGTAAAAGAAGGGTCAAAATATTTTGTAGCAACTTCCATACCTTTCTCACTTTGAATACCTTGATAAAATTCTTCAAAACCTTCACCAAGTTCAAGAGCAGCAAAACTACGTTTAGGGTCTTTTAAAGCATATCTAATTCCTTCTTTAGTTCTATTAAGTATATTATCTTTAATAAGCTGTTCATTAGTAGCACCAGCAAGAAGTTTGCGTTGATTAGCAGCAGCTATTCTTTCAGCAGCAGTAGAACTACGTCTTGCTCCTTTACCCCAAATACTACCAAGAGCTTTAAATTGAGGAATATCCATAAGAAGCATCCAATAGTCATTATAAAAAGTTTTATTAGCAGATTTACGAGCAATTTCTTTAGCAATATCGTCAACAGACATATTTTCAAATTCAGGATTATTAGTTATAAACTTTTGAAACTCATTAGTTCCTTCTTGTTTATCTTTAGCAATCATTCCTTCAAGATTCTCTTTAGAACTCGTATATACATCATCATATACTCCTTTAGCTTCCATATAATTTTCACCAGTTCTACTAAGAACAGCTTGAGTAATAACATCAGCACCTCCTCTAATCGTTTGGTCTATTCTACCTGCTCTTGCAGCAGCAGTACGAATTGCACCAAAATCTCCAGCAATATTAGTTCCTTTTGTAGCAGCTTTTGCTATACCTTTTGCTATACCTCTTGAAGTAGCTCTACCTAATTTACTAAGACCAGATAATTTACCAGTATAACTTAAAGCTTTAGCCCATCCAGCAGCAGGAAGCATTAAAGAAGCAGTAGATGCAACACTAACAGCATTATCCATCCACCATCCAAAATCTCCCATATCCCAAGAAGCATTAGGATTTTCTCTATAAATCTTAAAGTTTTCTTTAAGATTTTCTTTAGCTTCAGTCATGAATTGGGTATAAGCATTCTTTCCATAATTATCCCCAGTAAAAGTATTAATAATACCATCAGCAATATTTCCAAATCCTTCAAGTGTTCCAAGAATAACTTCTCCAACACCAGCTTGCATAAGAAAATTTCCAAATTGTTCAAAACCACTTTGATTATCTGCACGAGCTTTGTTAAGGTCATCTTCTGTATTATATGGAGAAAGAGTAATGCCATTTTCAGCATCACTCTCTATTTGCTCATTGGTCATACCTAAATCTTGACCTGTAAATTGAAGACCTCTCATTTTATTAACAGTATTGCTCCATGCACCACCATTTAAATCACCAGGAGTAGTATCAACTAAAACAGGAGGCTGGAGTCGTCCAGCCTTTGTTTTAGGATTATATTCAGGATTCTTAACATAGGGTCCTGCACTAAGTCTATCAAGAAGACTATTACCAGTTGTAACTTTATGCTTATCCATTATTCAACATAATTAAAATAATTACCAATAGTATTATAAATAACATTAGCATTAACATTAGTAATAACAGAAAGATTCTCACTTATAGTTTTTAAACTATTATCAAGTTGTTGAAGATGAAGAGTAGAATCATGGAAAGTACCTGATTGATATTGAGCTTTTAATTGGTCAAGAGTATAAAGAATAGAAGTATATTGTTCAGCAGTTGCAGAATCTAAATTTCTATTAGCACCCATAAAATTAGTATGATAACTACCATTTTTATTAGCAGTAAGTCTGGTATCACCAAACTCTCTATCATAACCTAAACCTTCAACATTGCTACTAGTAGCACGAGCAGTAATCAATGCATTATTTGCAAGAGTTGTAGGATTATAAGATGGGTCATAATTTTTTTCTTCATTATTAACTCCAGAAACAGCAAATCTATAAGTTTGACCTTCTTTATATCCATCTACATCAAGACCTTTAGGAACAGTAAAAGTAAGATAATAACCTTTAGGTTGACCAGCAGTAGTACTACTTGGAACCATTACAGTACGTTTAATTTTCTTTTTCCATTCATCATTAGCATACATAGACTGAATAAGATATTTAGCATTTTGAACACCATTAGTAACTTTAGTAAGTCTACCTGCATCATCAAATTGTTCAATAAGTCCAGAATCAAAATTGCCAGCAGAGAACATAAGGTCTACTTGCGCATCTTGACGTTCAATACGATTTTGTAATTCAGATTCGTTAATACCATTGGCAACAGCATTTTCTCTTTCCCATAAAGCACCATAACTTGAAGCATCAACACCCATAATACTAATAGTACCTTTACTAACTCCTACTTTCTTTTCAACTTTAGCACCAGCTTCTAAACCTTTTTTGTATTGTTGTGTAAGATTAAAAAAAGTACTACTTCTTAAAGGACTATCTCCCATAGGTGCTCCTGTTCCATATTCATAATAATTCCCACTACCAACTCCTGTAGTAAATTTATTTTTAAACCATCCACCAATACTTCCTGGAACTCTATCGTCGGCTTCTCTAATAGTAGCAGCAAATTTAGGAATAAGATTTCTATGTTGAGCATCTATTTTAACATCAAAATTACCATCCTCATCATTAGAAATAATTATACCCATATTTCTAAGACCAGCAACATCTGTTCTATAAAGATTTGTAAGCTCATTAAATACATCTTTACCAACTTTCCAATGAGCATAATCGTTACGTTTAAAATAATTATTTAAACTATTTATAATAGCACGACTATATTTATTATTATTATTAAAATTTTGATTAGCAACGTCTGCACTAAATCTAAGAGCATCAGCATCAGAACCTGCTGCTTGTATCATTTTATTATATTGTGCATTAGCAGACACATAACCTTTAAAACTATTAACAAGTTGTACCTTTTGTTGCTGTGTCATATGTTTACCATATTTACCAATAATATAATTAGCAGCAATACCAGGTCCAGAAGCACCATTTTTCAATTTAGTCATTCTAATAATATCAGTAATAGAATCAGCTCCTTTAAAAGCATCACCAGCAATACGTTTAACAATACTTAAACCTTGTTGATTAGCAGCAGCTTTAGCGCTTTCAGCTCCAGCAAAAGCATTTCCTTCAACTTCTTTAGTACCTGCAATAAATGTACCAAAGCCAGTATCTTTAGCACCATTATCATTTACTCCTGCTTGTGCTTTAGCTTGTGCTTCACGTGCTCGTCTATTTTGAAGAGCAGTACCATAGTCAACACTACTATAAACATGATTATATGCTGCAACATCAGCAAAACCATTTATTCTATTATTAAGCCATTGGTTATATTGATAAATATTACCATTTTTATCAGTAAGACCTTTTACATAAGGATTAGGATTATCGCTTTTTTTAGCAAATTTATCTCTTTCATAATTAGCATATTCATAGTCTTGCTTAAGACTATCAGCAGCACCAGGGATAGAATTAATAGCTACATCATACGCTTTTTTAATTTTATCTTTACTAAGTCTTTCCCACTTTGTTCCTACTTTTTTATACATAGAGCCATCTTCAGATTTAGTAGGGTCGGAAGTAGGTCTACCATTTTCATCAAGAAAACTAACACTTTCTCCTCCACCAGCATCTTTAGCTGCTATTTGAAGAGCATATTTTTGTATTTCTGCTTCAGGAATTGTTGTAACAGGATTAGTAGTAGGTTTCCAAGTTTCACCAGGAAGATAACGTCCAGTACGTTCATCAATATCACCATCTTCATAATGATAAGGATTTTTTTCTTTATACATTTGTTTCATACCATCAGGAATACTCATAGCATCGACTTTCTTATCATATTCTTCTTTAGCAGCTTGACTTCTAAGACGACCTATAATTCGACCATCAGAAGCAATATCTCCAGATTGCATAATTAAATCATCAAGAGCACCATAAGAATTACCATAAATAGTATTATTATCAACAGTATCTTTTATTTCATTAACAAGTTGTTGTTTAAAACCATCTTCTGCTTCATTCATTTTAAGATTAGCAACAGCAACTTCAAGGTCAGACGCAGCCTTTACTGCCTCTTTATGACCTTGTTCAAGAGTACTAAATGTTTGTCCTAAAGTATTAAGGTCAATACTTGGAGTGTACTCACGAGTAGCATATTCAAAAGTTTTCATATAATATTATTCTTTATTATCATTATCTTTTTTCTTTTTCTTAGCAAAAGATTTTTCCCAACGTTCAATATCATCATTACTAATACCTTTAATGCCTAAATCTTTAAGTATTCTTGGATTAACATTAGGATTAGCAGCAGCCATAGCAAGACGAGTTTGTCTTTCAGATTTTCTCTTTTCTCCACGACCAATAGTATCTTGAACACCAGCATTAATTGTATTGATAAGAGAAACATCATTTTCAGCTTTCTTTTCACGAACAGCATTATCAAAAGCAGCTTTCTTCTCACGCCAATCATTATAATCTCTAATATTAGCATCAGCAACAGATTGTTGATTAAGTCTGTCTTTATTAATCAATTCTGTTTCCATATTTTCTTTATTACCAAACAAATCATTAGTTTGTAACATATTAGCAAGACGAGCACGTTGTTTTCTTGCAAGAGCAACACGAGAACTTGCTGTATTAGTATCAATATCTCTTTCATATGCTGCAAGACTTTCCCTCATTTTATCAAGTTGAGGATTAATATTAATATTAGTTTTAAGTTTAGCAGCTTGTCTTGCAATAGGTTGAGAATTATATTTAAGTTTATTAAGCATCTTTTTATTCATATTATGACTAATAAACCCACCAGCAATATTAGAAGCGAGTCCTGCACCGTCAGTAATTGCATTAGAAATTGTATCAGGATTATCTTTAATATATTGTTTAGCCTTATTAAATGTACGTTTCCACCAATTATCTTTAGTATCATTTTTAGTATCATCTTTTGTTTCAACTTGGTCACGAGGACGAAGTAACATTTCAGGAACATTAGGATTATCTTTCTTATATTGTTCATCAGCAAGCATTTCAGGAGTTTTAGGTTTACGAGTCCAAGGTACTCCTGGAATAGTTTCATAAGTATTCTTTTTATCAGCTTCTTCTTTTTTTAACAAATGCTCCCAAGGACTAACAAATTCAAAAGTATTATTATTACTATTAGAAAGTTTATAATCATCGTCTTTTTGTTCTTTTGTTAAATGTTCCCAAAGACTAACAGGTTTGCCTTCTTTATCAAAAGGCTTATAAGCTTCTTCTTTTTTTGCTAAAGTTTTCCAAGGACTAACAACATTGACATTTTCTTTAAAAGGTGTATAATCATCAAAAACATCAGAACTTCCACCAATAAATTTACGACGTTTGTCTAACGTATCCTCCCCCGTAGAAGGGAATCTATGCAACTTAGTTTTACCATCGATTGTAACAGAATAAAGTCCACCGACTTTAGCTTTTTTACGAAGTTCAGGATATTTATTATAAACATTAGCTTTAACATCACTACGTCCATGCAATCCTGCAAGTCTAAGCGCATCAACAGCATCAGCTTTAGTAGGAATAGGATAACTTCTTCCACTACCAGCAAAATCTCCTGCCTTAACTTTAGGATAAGGCTTAGACTTTGACCCATAATCTTGTTTTCTACTTAATCCGCCCATACGTTTTTTCTTTTTATTATTAGTATTTGGCATAGAACTAATATTAAATCCAGGATAATGATTTTTATAATTTTTACTAAATATTAAACCATCCTCGATTGAATTAATATGAATAGTATCTCCTCTTTCTATGGCTCTAACATCTCCCATATATTTTCCATTTTTATAATTTTTAGGATTAGTCATATCTATAAGACCACCTTTGCCATCATCTTGAATATCGTTATATAAAAAATCTTGTCCATTTTCATCAGTTCCAATAGAAACTTTATTAGTACTTGTGAAACCTTTTTTATTCCAATCAGAAATAGATTTTCTATTAACATCTCTCATTCTAATAAAATCTGGAGTATTTTTTTTATCTACTTTATTATAAATATATTTAATAGAACCTCCATTTTGTTTCTTTTTAGTACCATCATCATTAAGACCTTTTCTATCTTTAAATTCTTCTTGTTGATTAAACACTTTAGTAGGATTCTCACCACCCATAACTTTTTGAGCAGGAGATTTACCATTAAGAAATGGAACAGAACTAAATACTTTAATTTCATTATTAGAAACGTGCATAACTTCACCGTCTTCTACTTCAAGACCTGTACGAGGATTTTCTCCAATATCAATACCTCCGTCTTTATGTTTACGACCTTGCATATAATAGTAGTTAGTCTTACCTTTAAGTGGAATAGCTTGTCCACCTCTAACTACGTTTGGTTTTAATTTATCATTACCTCCCATTTTATATTTTTGAGTAATAATAAAACGTTTAGATTGATTATTAACCATATTAGAATAAGAATTTTTATTATTATAACCTTTAATAGTTTTATCAACAGAACCTACACGTTTATATTCATCTGCTAATTTTATCATAGTAGCAATAGCTGCTTTAGCTGGATTATGAACTAAATCTTTTTTAGTAATACCATATTGCTTATATAGTTTTTTTACATCATCAGAAAGATATTTATATCTTATTTGAGTAAGTCCTATAGAATTATTATCATCATTTATACCATAAGTATCAAATTTACTATAAATGTCTGGAGAAGAATTATTAGAAAATATTGCTTTTCGAGCAGCTCTTATAAAATTACCAATAGCAGTATTTCTTTGTCCATAATTACTTTCTACACCAAGAATACCTAAAGCATTTTGTGCAAGTTTATTATAAGAATCGTCATTAATTCCTAATTTCTTTTGTATATTAGCTTTATTTTTTATTAAAGATGTAGCATATTGTTTAACTACTTGTCGTTGATGTTCATCTAAACCTTTAGTAGACCATCTTATATTATGAATAGGATTAGATTTCAAAGTACTATATGCAGGAGTTTTAGAAACATCATGACTTTTAAATTGAATACTATTATTTCTAATTTTAAATCTATTTCGTTTATCAGAAGGTAAAATGTATGTTTCAATATCTTTAGTATTTCCAAGAATATTAGCCATATCTTTTAAATCAGCACCACATACTCCTGTACAACCATTAGTATTTGCATTTTCAATAATAGTTCTTTTATGTATAGAAGAAGGAATACCAGCATTAAGTTTTTTATCTCTCATAGCTTTAGTTTGTCTCATATAAGCAGGAGCACCATGATAATCATTAGTTCTATTACTTATATAATAACCCGCAGGAGTAGATAAATTTCCAGCTAAATTAATAATTTTTCCTTTATTATCAGTATGAGTAATAGTCATATTATCGCTTTCTTTATTTTTACCATGAATAGCTTGATATGATTTTATAAGTTTACCATTCTTATAAATACCTATTTTATTATTTTTTTTTATCATCTATAATATATGGTCTATTAGTATTGTTTCTTTCATGCCATTTATTTAT
>OGLB01000119.1_pt1 | contig 50103 bp, 66 predicted proteins | sample 1572551 | NCBI WGS metagenome assembly OGLB01 (sample SAMEA2582003, study PRJEB24529) | metagenome | biome: Human gut stool | place: China | collected 2011
ATGGATAGTCAATAGATAAATTGCACAAATTAGCGGACAAATTATTGTACATTTTTCCTATTGACAAAATTTAACTAGGACAAATGTTGTAATGCAACAATTCACTAGGACAAGTGGCGCATAAAGAAAAGAGGGCTTTTCAGTCCTCACATTCTGCAAAAAACTGGCGTGGTATAATTGAAAGAATAAATTTCACCAGTGGAAACTTGCAGGGCAGAATTTTCATCAGGGTTATATATAATGTCTTTTTTGATTTTGATAAATGCCTTGCCATTAACAGTGAATTTTGTTCCCGCAGACAGACAACCAAAAGCAATAAATACAAGTTGTTTTTTAGCCATTTTGTTTACCTCTTTCTCTTGATTATGTATATATTATAACATATACAATTCAATTTGTCAATAGGTATTTTAAAGTTATTTATTTAACGATCTCACTAGGACAAGTAGCTTAATTATGGGATTATTTATCATTATGGGATTTTATCATATATCAAAAACTAGGACAAAATGACAAATTAATATAAAATTATAGTCACTAGGACAAGTATAATTATAGGATAATATTTTACTAGGACAAGTTTTATTAGGACAAATGAACAGAATTTATCGTTAAAATTTTAACAAACAAGAATAAAAAGAAAGCGGCGCAAGCCGCCTTCTCATTTTACAAAACCACATTGACTAAACAAGTCATAGCCTCGTAGTATGTAATTAGTCCTTTAGAATAATTCGCAATAATTCTTTCCACTTTTGCACTTTGTTTTGCAAAACGGCGTTCATAAAAGTCCCTTTTTACCGGGCAGCTTTTACTCATTTCAGTCATCAGACGGTGACTGTCATTAATAATGTCCTGAGCAAATTCTTTGACATAGTTTTTCATAATTTTGATTCCTTTCTTTGTTCGGGTTTGTTCCCTTTCATTGACTATATTATAACACACATAAAATTAAATGTCAATAGCTATTTTCAAATTCTTTTAATTTTATTTCGCTAGGATAAAACATTAGGATAAAAGAAAAGAGGACTTTTCAGCCCTCATTAAAGACTTTTTTATTTAACATTGCATTTACTTGCACGGGCGTCAATACGCCTTGCTGTGCATAACGATAGCCATAAGGGTTTACCATAACCTGCCGTAAAACAAAATCTTGAACGCCGTAGGAATAATCCAACTCAAAAATCTTGTTCCCGGAAACGATTAAAAGCTGATTTTCATAAATGTTTTCTTTGTCTGCGCGAGAGAGCTGATTTAAAATTTTCATTTAACTTATCCCCTTTCATTGATTATATTATAGTATAAATTAAAGGATTTGTCAATAGATTTTTAAAAGTTTTTTATTTTAAAATCAATATTTTTTACTAGGACAACCCGGCGGGACATATAAATAATAGGATATATTATTATACTTTTTGCTATTGATTAGGATAAATCTAAAAAATATATAAGTATATATATTTATTTAATATTATATATACATATTATGGGATAAACTTTTCTATTGATTAGGGCAAATAATAAATAATTCAAATAAATATATATATTTATATATTTATATATTCATATACTTATATACTTATATATTTATATATTTATATATTTATATATTTAGGATAACTAATATATATTTACTAGGGCAATTAGTTAAAATTAGAAAATTATTTTATTTCAAAACTTTGAAAAACCTTTGTTTTACTCTTTGATTTTAGGATAAAACTCTATCTCGAAAATGGGATAGTTCTTAAAATAACCATAATTTGCCCTCATTAAATCCTGATTTTTTCTAGTTAGGGGCATCTAACTCACCTCCTTCTCCTATAATACTTATTATATCATATTATAGGAAGGTTGTCAACTGTTAGTTATCTAACAGTTAAAAAATTCACAAAGTTTGTTAGGTACCTAACAATTTGACACTTTAAAGTGTTTAACTAGGACAAATCGGGATAGGTTAGTTATGACTAACCGATTAACTAAGACAAATCGGGATAAAAAGAGTTAGTTATAACTAACTGCTAGGACAAATCGGGATAAAAAGAGTTAGTTATAATTAACTACTAGGACAAATCGGGATTTTGTTAAATTTTTAACAAATAGTAAAAAATAAAAATGGGGCTTTTTTCAAGCCCCTGTTTTTATTCATATTGTGCAAGAATATCCTCGCAAAGTTGATTAGTGCATATTTGCAAACCGTCTGCAATTTCTTTGCGATGATGCCAAAAAACCTGTTCACTTACTCGATACATTTGCAATGCCCGGCAGAGAATTTCTGCATTTTCTTTATCTAGTGGCAAAGGAATTGAAAAATCTTGCTTGCAATCCTCCCAGTAATTCTCTTTATCTATTTTTTTAGCTGTTTCGTAAGTATAGGCAAGAGCGGTTAGATTGTCTGGATAACCATCCACTATCGAAAAATGGCGGTATACTTCAATGGCGCAAGCAATTTCTCTCGCAACTAAGGAATTAGAAACATTGACAGTTTTCATAATTATAACCTCCTAAAATAAGCCCGTATAGCCTGTTAGCACAGCTTTTGTTTTACTTACAACCAGGTCAAACTCATATTTGCCCATTTGAGAATTGACTGTTGATTGAACTTTTTGCCAATCTCAACAGCGACCTTTTTAGTTGCCACTCTGAAACTATGGTCGATATACCACACACCTTCAGAATACCACACGCCTGCATTGCCATTCATTGCTATGATAGCGTTGACGGCCTCGCTTAGTATGCGTGTTTCGATACCGCGGTCAGCAACCTGCCAGCCTGTTTTGTACTGTACAGGCTTATATGCCTTCAGCGTTAAACCGTCATTGTTTTTCAGCGTCAAAAGCTGGTGGAGAATGGTCATTTTAGTCATAATAATACCCCTTTTCAAATAAGCCCGTATAGCCTGTTAGCACAGCTTTTGTTTTAATCCAAATGGCCTTCAAGCCAAGCAATGGTCACGGTCGGCAAAGAGCGTTGCTTTACCATCATATCGGCCTGCACCCAGACCCAGCACTTGCTATGCAAAAACTCGGAAAATTCATCGCGGGTCATAATGTAGCAGACAACTTCCTCATCAACTTGTACGCCCCAAACATACATATTTGCCGCATCGGTGCGGAGGAAGTATTCGACCTGGCCTTCCTTCGATTCGCCGCCTTCGGGTCGATAATAGCCCAAATTTGCGCGGTATGACTTGACGCTATAGCCCACGCCACTTTTACCATAACAATCGGCGCGGGTCTCAAATTTTGCACGGTCACCTGTACAATCATTGACATTATAGCCGCAAAACGCGCACTTGAAGGCGGCCTCGACAGCATGGCCGGCATTATACCATACGCCGGTCTCAGGGTTTTGATACTTGTTTGCGCCTTTATGGGTCGGGTCAAAACGATAGACAGAAGGGATTGATTCTTTATACATTTTGTATAACCTCTTTTCTAAAAATTAGTTTTTTGAATTTGCTTGACTTATTCAATTATCAAAGAACTAGGTCAAAGGGCTTTTGTTTTCCTGTCCCTGTTGACATTATCATTATACCACACTCACACAAAATTACAAGCCCTTTTTGCATTTTTTTCAAGTAAAAAGAAAATAAAGCATTTTTTTTATTTTCTTTATTATTTTAAGCGTATTATTGTACGACTTTATTTTGTAAAGTGTATATGCGCGTTACGCTTTATTTTCTTTTTGCGGTCTTTACCTATATTATAGGGATACTACACCCACGCCGCCAAAAACCCTATACCGGGGTAGGTATATAGGTTTTTAACTTTTTCGCCCTTTTTGAACCGGCGGGGCCTAGTTATCACTGTACAGAAATTACTCAAATTAAAATTCCAATTTTTACCAAATTTAAACTCAAATCCTTGAGTTCCACTCCTACCCATCTATTTGACTTCTCCCTCCAACTCTGATATAATTTAATTAGAAAAGTTAGATGAGAAGATATTCATTTTACTTGTTAATTTTTTAACAATCATCTTCTCATTATTATTTAAGGAGAAACAGCAATCTTATAGCTCCGCTAACTTAGATTGCTTAACAATCAATGCTAGATTTTGATATTTACTCAGATACAGACCGCGCCACCGCAGTCAAAGATGAATTATCCAAACTTACTAAGCCACCCACTCAATCTCAACTTGAAACAATGGCCAATTATATTCTTTTTGGTAAAGATTCTAATGGGCAAAATGCAGTTGACCGTGGCGAAGTCCAAATTCAAACTAAATATTCGTCTTATCGTAAAAAGAAAGAAGAGTCTCTCGACGAACTTACCGAATCTCCTACTTTCAATGAAGCTGAACTTAAACCCATTCATCGCTCAGTTTATAAAAACCCTAAACCAGAACTTGATCGTTCGCTTCCTGAACTCCAACCTCTCCTTACTACCATCGCACAATATGAATCGTAGTTAGAAGATTTAGAAAAGCTCCCGCAAACAAAAGACGTCAAAGACCGTATCTATAATTTGAAACATTTAGTTATTTCGCTTAAAAAAGAACAATATTCACTCTAGGAAATTGTGCGCCCGCCGCTTCAATTAATGAGCTATAATCGTCCTGCGCCAGAACCTTTTGTAGATAATCTCTGCGAGAACATTGGCCCTCTCGGCTTAAAAATTGGTAATCTAACTCGATTTACCAATCCAAAAGAAGATCATAATCAATCTTAGCTTTCAGATTTTTATGATCCCACACGCAAAGGAATTAATCTCGAAGACCCTACTCATATTTATTTTCTTATCGAAGCTTATGAGTCTCTTTATGAGAGGGGGCTAGATAATCCGTATATTAATGCTAAGTACCTAATTGAGACATTAGACTGGTATATAGATTAGGTTCCATTTGACCAGAATCGTCTAGATATTATTGCGCTCAAAAAACGTCATTGTCCCAATAGCCAAATTCGCAAATATCTCAATGAGAAATATGGATTTAATTATAGCGAAAACTATATTAGTACAATTTATACTAAAGAAATTTGTAAAAAGATTGCGGCGCAAGTTAGTTTGCATAAAGAGAAATGGGAAAGACGTTTTGAACCGGGAGTTTGGAAAAAATGTTCTTGCTGCGGCGAATGGAAATTAAAAGATGCCCGCGAATTTGTAAGACGAAAAAATTCAGAAGATGGATTTACTTCTCGTTGTAAAATGTGTGATAGAAAGAAGAAATTAGCTAAAAAGATAGAAGAAAATAAACCAATAAAATAAATTGAACATCGTCGCGCAATCAAAAGCAAAACAGCTATATGAATGGTTGGAATTAGTCCATTTCAACCAGAACATCAAATTTCTGCCAATTTGAGCTTAGTTTTGCTTTTGATCGCGCGACGACTTTTTGTATAGGAAGGATTTAAGATGAAATGTAATTTTAAAAAGAAAATTCAAGAGAAAAAAGTTCGCCCCGATTTTATGACAGCTTTTAATCGGGCTTTTGTAGATGGAGATTTTAAAGATTTGATTGCGCCCGAAGCAATGAATAAATCTTTACTCCAACTTTTGAAAGATTAGAGTTCTCTTTGCGACTGAGACTTAATCAATAAGGAGGGATTTTATTTTGAAAAAAATTAAATTCAAAATGCGAGCTTGCCCTTGCTGCGGGAATATGCTTGGCGCGAGTTCCTATCCAGAAACTAAATCCCCATTTTTCCCCGACGGACATTTAACCATTTGCGGCAATTGTTTAGATGAACAATTAGTTGATGTAAATGGCGAATGGGCCACAATGGATTATATTTGTGAATGGGCAGATGTCCCATTTATTCCAGAGCAATTCACAAAAGTATGGGATTCTTGTCCAGAACATACTGTGTCCTAGTATTTAAAGCTATTTGGACAAGCTGAATATGCAAGACTCCATTGGGCAACTTATCAAGAGAGATGGAAGAAAGCAATTGAAGATGGACAAGATAAATTACTTCATCCTTTATTTAATCAAGAAGAACTTGATCGCTTGCGAAAATCTTGGGGTAGTACCTATTCTGATGAAGAATTATATCAATTAGAAGATTTATATACCGGCATGAAAAATAGCTTTGGTATTTCTGATCCGACTAGAGAAGATAATGCTAAAAAGATGTGTAAAATTTCTAAAGAGATTGATAGATGTATTGCCAATGGTAGTGTGGGATTGGATAAATTGGTTTCATCTTATTCTAAGCTGCAAGATATTGGCGAATTTTCATCAGAAAACGCGAAAGATTTTAATAACTTTAGTTCAATTTCCGAGCTTGCGCTTTATCTTGAAAAAACTGGATGGAAGAAAAAATTCCACAATGATGAAACTCATGATGTTGTAGATAACACAATGAAAAACATTCAATCTTATAATAGAAGATTATATCAAAGTGAATCTACTATTGGTGATTAGATTGAGGACACTCTTCAAGCAAAAGCTCGCATGGACGCAATGGAAGATAAAATAATTGAAAGCGAAATGGATCAATACGATGTGGATGCTGTTACTATTGACGACGAACCAAAAGAAGCATTTAATCCAGATTTCGATTAAGGAGGCTTAAATGGGTAAATTTAAACCGTCAGTAGAAATTCCTAAGAATGTGAAATTAACTGAAGAATATGTGGAGTCTCATCGAGAAAATATTATAGATATGATGGAATGGTTTTTAAACTATCCGGATATTTATATTGATATGATTACTCCATCATATTCTAATTTTTAGTTGTATTTCTACTAGAGAATTTTTCTGCGCGCGTGCATGAGGTATCGTTATCATTATTGTGTTGCTCCGCGTGCTTTTTCAAAATCATTTATTTCAATTTTAGCAGGATATTTACGTTGTATGTTTTTACCAAATAGTAAATATTTTATTTGCGCGCCAGGCAAGGAACAAGGTGCAAAAATTGCTAAAGAAAAATTTGATGAATTATTTTAGAAGTTCCCAATGCTTAAAAATGAATACATTAAATATAATGCTAGTAAAGATTATGTGACTATTGTTTTTAAAAATGGTAGTGTATTTGATGTTGTTGGTGCGCTTGATTCTACTCGTGGCGGAAGAAGAAACGGTGGAATCATCGACGAGATACGCGATCATGATGGTACTACATTAACCGAAATTGTTCTTCCTCTGATGAACGTTGATAGACGTGACGCTTAGGGGGATGTAGATCCTACTGAACCCAATTAGCAACAAGTGATGATTACATCCGCTGGTACTAAAGGCACATATGCTTATGAAAAACTAATTGAGACATTTATTCAGTCTATTATTGCGCCTGAATCAGCTTTTGTTTGGGGATGTGATTATCGTGTCCCTATGATGCATGGACTTTTAAATAGAAAATTTATTCAAGAATTAAAACTAAGCGGAACATACCAAGCAGATTCTTTTGCTCGTGAATATTTATCTATTTGGACTGGAGGCTCTTCAGATTCTTGGATTAATTATGACAAAATGGATAAATACCGTACCATAGTTAATCCAGAAAAAACCTCTAAACTTCAAGCTGGAGACAAGAGTTACTACTATATATCTGTAGACGTAGCTCGTAAAGGCGTAAATACTTCTGTTTAGATATTTAAAGTGCTTCCCCAAGAGACTCGTTTCCTCAAGAAACTTGTAAACTCTTTAACGTTCCATGATATGCACTTCCAGCTTCAAGCAATAGAGCTTAAAAAATTATATCAACGCTATCATCCAAAAGAAATGTGTATTGATGGAACAGGACTTGGAGTTGGCTTGATGGATTTCATGGTTATTGATTAGCTTGGCGAGGATGGTGTCATGTATCCTGCGCTAAGTTGCATTAATGACGAAGATTATAAAAAATATTCTGGACCTAAAGTGATCTATTTGTTAAAAGCCAACGCAACTGAAAACAGTTTAATTCACTCAAACTGTTATACTCAAATTGCAAATGGTTCAGTTAGATTCTTAATTTCAGAATAGGAAGCTAAAGTTAAACTTTTAGGTACAAAGAAAGGGCAAAAAATGAAACCAGCTGAACGTTTGGTCCGTCTTGCGCCGCATATTGAGACAACTCGTTTGTTTGAAGAAATTTGTAATTTAAAAGTTAAGAATACTGGAACTAATACTGTAGTTGAACAAATTAGCTCTAAAATTAACAAGGACCGTTTTTCTGCTTTTGAATATGCGCTTTGGCGTATTAAAGCTGACGAAGATGAATACTTCCGCAAGAAACGCTACAAGAATAGAAGTTTAAGTAAATTTATGCTCTTTACGAAGAAATAAAAGGAGGTCTATATAAATGTAGGATATTAGCACTAAATTTGATATAGCCGAAAAATTTAAAGCTAAGAATTACGACCTCGCTCATTTTAATAAAATTGTAAAACAAGTCTCTAAAACTCAAGAACGCCCTTATCCCAGATGGGGGGATATTGGCGGATTTCCAAGAATCCAAGCCCATGGTTATAAATATACAATAGAAGATGTAACTAATGCTCTTGATAACTTGAGTCTCGTTGAAATGAGAAGAATTAGTCGTTATTTTTATAATACTAGTACTTCTTATAGGCGTTAGATTGATCATTTTGCGCAATTATATAAGTATTATTACGTTGTTGATTTTAAGCGCGCGGCGTAGACAAAAAAGAAAAATACTTTACTCAAGATTTATAATGAGACTCTTGATTTTCTTGATTCAATTAATATCCGCGATATATTTGGTTATATCACTTAGAAAGTATTAGTTGATGGTGCATTTTTTGGGTATGTAAATGAGTTTGATGATAATAAAATTACAATTACTTAGTTGAATCCTAATTACTGTCGCTCAAGAGATACAAGTGCTTATGGAACAGCTTGTGTGGAGTTTAATGTTCAATATTTCGCGCGCTATCAAGATAAAGCCGATTTGGAGAAGACTTTAAAGAATTTCCCAGCTGGTGTACGTTCTTATTGGAATGCTTATCATGCAGGCAAGGTAATCTCTCCTTGGGTGCGTTTGGCAACAGAATCTTCTTGCGCTTTCTTTATGGATAACAAGTGTACTCCGCCAATTTACAGTAGCATTATTGATATTATGAATTTTGGTGATTACAAGAACATTGAGAAGAAACGTGATTCATCAGAATTGGAAAAATTACTTGTCTAGCAATTTAAACTTGATGAAGATGGCGATTTGGATGTCTTGATGGAAGAAATGGCTGGTATGCATGAAGCCGTTTCTCAAATGATGAATAGTCATGATAATATTGATGTTTTAACGACCATTGCAGATAATGTCGATTTAAAAGATACTCAATCTAACACTAATCGTTCTGGTGAAACTAATCTTCAAAAAATGTTACTTCCAAAGTATGAAAATGCTGGACTTAGCTCTGAAATTTTCTATGCTACTGGTGGCACAACTTTAGAGTATTCCGTAAATAATGCTACTTCCTTTATGAGTCAATTGATAGACAAATATTCAACTTGGCTCTCAATGTTATGTTATAGTCAATTCAACTATGGTAAGATTATTCCAATAGTAACCATTCTACCAATTACTTGGTACAATCAATCAAAAATGGCTGATATGTATATTAAGAATTCTTAGTATGGCTTCTCTTGGATTCTTCCATATGTTGCTAGTGGTAAAAAGCAATCGACACTCCTTGACAATGCTTATATTGAACAAGAAGTTTTGAATCTTTCTGAGGTTATGCGCCCATTGAGTTCTTCTTTCACTTAGACAGATGAAGGAAACGGTAATGGCAATAAGACTTCTACTCAGAAGAAGCCTGCTGGTACACCAGGGCGCCCCGAAAAACCAATGGAAGAAAAGAGCGATAAGACAATAGCAAACATAAATGCTCAATAGTAATAGGCGAGGAAGTCCTTATGGAAAAGAAAATCCCTACTACATTCGTTGGTGAGATTGCTGAGGAACTTACACAAGTTTCTTCCGAAATATCCAAAACACGATTAAGAATTTTCTATAAAGGATTTAATCGTAACTAGGGATATATTACTGACGAATTTGCTGAAAAGTTATTGAGTTCTCTACCTTACACTCCCGTAGTTGGCATATTCAATGATTTGGTCAAAGATTTTGGCGGCCACAATCAAGACCGAAATGTTGCTAAAATATATGGTGTGGTGCCGCAAGAACCACACCTTGCTTGGGAAGACCATTTAGATTCGGATGGAGTAATGAGAACTTATGCTTGCACGGATGTGTATTTGTTTACGGGGCGTTATGATGCTGCAAAATTGATTCCTGGTAAACAGCAATCAATGGAGTTAGATACAAAGACAATTCGTGGCGATTGGCAAGTTATAAATGAATACGGTCAAGAGGGTTTTGTTTATACTGATGCGCAATTCATTGGTTTAAGCGTGCTTGGAGATGATAAAACTCCTTGCTTTGAAGGCTCCGCATTCTATGAACTTGTTAGTCAATTTAATGATTTTATGGCCGCTAAAACTTCAAATGGAGGAAATGATATGGCATTAGAAATTACTAAGCCTGTCGCTGGTTCTGATCAAGTAGAATCAGAGATTGATGCAGCTGCTTCTGCAACTTCTGCGGAATCATCTGATCCATCTACTGAGCAAACCGAAGACACAACAGATTCTACTCCTTCTAATGAATCTGCGGCCGAGACAGCTGATGAAACTCCTGATGGAGACTCTACTACTGACGATAAGAAAGATGAAGAGCCTACCGATGACAAAAAGGATGAAGAAAAGCCGGCTGACTCTACTTCTGACGAAAAGCCAGAAGATAAGAAAGAGGAAGAAAAGCCTGCTGACTCTGAATCTAATCCTGACAAGGATAAGAAAGAAGAGGACAAGCCCACTGATTCTGCTTGCGAAGATAAGAAAGCAGATGCTGAAGCTCAAGAGGAAGAGAAAAAAGAAGAGGACAAACCTGCCGATTCTGAATTAACTCCTTCAAATTTTGAAAATCTCAATAACAAAATTTTAGAGCTAAATCAGCAATTAGCTACTTATGAAGCAGAAGCAAATAAATTTAAAGATTTGTATACTGCTCTCAAAGCAGATTACGATGTTTTAGTTGCAGAGAAGAACAAAGAGTTAGCCGCGCAGAAAGACGCGAAACTCCAAGAGTACACTAGTTACATTAGTGATGCTGTAAAGCAAGATTTTGAGTCTCGCTTGGATTCTTACTCTACTGTTGATGATTTAGAGAAAGACCTTCTTTTTGCGGCTAAGCCTTCTTTATTTGCTAAGCACGATGATTTCGCTCCTACTTCAACCTATGAAGCTGATGAAGATGAAATCACTGCACTCATTAAAAAGAGTATGAAACATTAATTTTACCGGAGGTAAAAGCTATGGCTATTCAAAGACTAGCCCATATTGGATACGGCGTTATCGAGCGTAACCGTGTTAATGCCGAGAATATGGAATCTGCTTGCGAGTTGGATGCTACTAAGTTCCCCGATGGTGCAGAGGTTGGCCGTATTGTCGGCGTCCGTAAGGATTTGGGCAAGGTTGTTCTTGCTACCGACCCTCTCGCTGTTAAGGGCGTTCTTAACAACTCTGAGAAGATTTATGACCAGTTCCATCAGGGATTGAATCAATACAAGGTTAAGGGTGGCAAGATGGCTGCTGTTCTTTTGGTTGAGCAGGGCAATACTTTCACCACTAACACTATTTGCTATGATACTGAAGAGTTTGCAAATGACGAAGCAGTAAAGAAAGCATTTAAGGATTTGGCTACAACTCCTCTTGCTTGCATTCCTTCTACTGTTGCCGGTTCTGAGGGTATTCTTCAGTTGACTAAGAAAACTGAAGGCGCACCTTTTACCGCTGTCGAGTATAAGGTTATGCCTGATATGTTTAACTATGGCGTTAAGGTTATGAAAAACGCCGTAGCAATGTGATTTCAAGGGGAGGTATTAAACAATGGCTTTTAATAAGAAAAATGCTTTGACCCTTGGTATTAAGGCTGCTTTACGTCAAGGTTATACCGATGGCACTTCTAACTTCTCTTGCGAGAATGTTAATGATGCCTTCCGCGACCAAGTTAAAGAATTGGTTGGCGATTATTCTTTATTCCGCCGCAATAAGCTCGATTTTTATGAGTTGATTGAGGAAATTTACGCAGAGGTTCTTCCTCAAAAGGTTCTTCAGAACTACGGCGTTCTTGCTGAGGTTCAGACTGTTGGACATGGTCAGAAGATTACCTTTAAGAAGAAATTGGGTCGCGCTCGTGGTAAGTCTTTCGTAACTCGCGTTGGCTTGGGCGGCGTATTTGAGACCTTCCGTTTGGATAGCACTGAGTTCACTATTGAGACTGAGGCTATCGGCGGAGCTACTGCCATTGACTTTGAGCGCTTCTTGGCTGGCCAAGAGGATCTTGCCGAGCAAGTTGATATTTTGATGGAAGGCATGGACGAGGAAATCTACGTCATGCTTGCTAAGGCCATCAACAACTCTGCTAAGTCTGTTGGCGTTCAGTCTACTGACGGCTCTACTTTTGCTAAGTATGACGCTAAAGGTGAGTTGGTTCCTAATCGTGACATGACTAACGGTAATAAGACTTTTGTCGAGACTTCTAAGTTCGACCAGGTTAGTTTTGATCAATTGATCAATACCGTTCGTTATTATGGCAATCCTATTATCGTTTGCACCCATGAGTTTGCTGACAAGATTCCTTGCAACTATCTTGCAGTAAGTGATACTGCTACTGGTGCAAAGGGACTTCGTATCAGCGAGCAAGATGTTGCTGATATGCGCACTTATGGCGTATTGAAGATGTATAAGGGATGCCCAATTGTTGTTCTTCCTCAGAGCTTTGAGGATGAGACCAACCAACGCGTCGTTATGAATCCTGCTTATTGCTACATTATTCCTGGTGATGGTAATAAGTTGGCTCGTATCGTCTTCGAGGGTGGCCCTGTTGCTAATACTTACGAGCAGAAAGATCGTTCTATGGAGTTCTCAATGTATCAGAAAGTTGGCATTGCTATTCTCCATTATAATAACTGGGGCTTGTATCACGACTCTGAATTGGACACCGATTCTGTGGTTTGATAACTAATAGAGGGGTGAGATAAGATTCTCACCCCTTATTATTTTATTGAGTAAGGAGTAATTTTATTATGGATAACAAAAAAGTTTATATTAAGAATATCAGCAATCACACTATTATTGTTGTTGAGCCTTCTATCAGATTGCGCGCTCAGCTTCGCCCTATGGCTCATTTTCCCGTTAAAGCAGAGGATTTTGATATTCTTGCTAATGACGATGGTTTTATTCACCTCGTCCGCGCGAAAAAATTACAGGTTGAAGATGTCGAAGCTGGACTTGAAACTGGTCTAATTGATCAAGAGGAAGTTAAGCAGGACAAAGATGGCAACCTTGTTCAAGAGCATACCGAAGATTATATTGCAATCCGTAAGTTGCTTGAAAAGGGAACCGATCTTGAAGTCAAAGAATTGCTCAATGCTTCTTCAAAAGAGCGCAAAGAAATGATTGCTCAAATTGCAATGGACTGCAAAGATATTTCTTATAACAAGACCAAGTTAGTTTCCAATGCAAGCGGCATTGATATTGAAAAGGCAAGAGCTTTGGAGAGATAATCTATGACAGACTACGAGGATGTTTTTCAAGCATTTACAGCCAAAATTACTGACCGCGATCGTGCGGTTATGGATGATGATGTAAATGAGCAGGATATGATTGATTTATTAAATGCGGCTATTCCCAAGTTCAGACTTCCTCATGTTAGTCTATCTAAAGATGATGACACAGAGACTTTTGATGCTGACTTGGGACAAGATGAAATTCAAATTCTTGCTAACTTAATGAAGCGCGAATGGTATTAGCGCTTTATCTATGATACGGATGTTATTGAACAAAAGTATGCAGAAAATGATTTTGAATTTCACTCTCAAGCCAATCACCTAAAAGCACAAGTCAGTGGAATGACTGAACTTTTAGATAAAGAAATCAAAAAGATGATTAGTGATTACAGCCGCACTCCTAATCATAAAGTTTTTGATTATTCACGACTTGCGGGGAAATAAAATGAATAGATAGAGTAAAAGGACTGCTGAGTATAGAGAGTATTTAAAAGGCAAGTATTACGGAATGCTCCGTGATTACGAAAAAGGCTGGGATTATGAGAAGCTACTCAATCAACTTGAAACCGAAATTCTCGGTACTTTTGATGAATTTGATGGAGAGCTTTTAAACAGTCTTTATTCTAAAACTTGTTCATTAAGATTTTTGAGATATAAGTATTTTCGTGAAAATGTAATGCTCTGTATGAAGCTAGTGGATAAGATTTTTGTATAATGCCTTATCTTGACCAGTATAAGGCAAGGGTTTTAGCTTTTGGTCAAACTGATTAGGAAGTAATTGAGAATAAGTCTGCAAGAGATTTTGAAGCGCTAAAGAAAAAGAGTCCAGATAGGTGTGAATTTACTTATAAAGGTAAAACCTATATAGGAGTCCTTTCCTCTGGAGCGCGAAGCGCTGCGCAGACGGAGAGTAAAATTATTTTCTATTTGAGAGCGGCTAAAGATATTCCTTTGCCAGAAGGTGCCGTTGTTACAACCCATGATAGAGGATTCGATAAGACCCGTTATTGGATTGTGATGAACCAAGAAGTTCATCCTTATTATGGATATTTCAAGTATAAGATACTTGAATTAGACTATATATTAAAATATATAGGTACGGATGGTAAGGAACATTCAATTCCTTGCTATATCAATGGCACTGGCACATTTGACATAAAAGAATATTTTAAATTCTCTAATAAGAATTTAGTTCAAAAGCCAAATCGCGCACTTAATACAATTTGGGCAACAACAGATGATATTGATACCAATTGTCGTTTTATTATTGGCAAAGAAACTTGGCGATATGTAGATGATGATAGAATTAGTATTCCTGGTATTTCTTATGCTACTTTAAATCAAGTTGGCATTGATGAAAGTCAAGATTCTGTTAAAGAGCAAGTTGCGGGGACCGCTCGTTTGGATTCAATTTCTATCATTACTAATTATGGCGCGGGGCTAGATGGAGAAGAAATCTCTATTAATGACGAGTTCGAGGATTTGGCTTTCTATCTTATCAAAGATGGTTAGATTGTAAAATCTAGCTTCTCTTATGAGATTAGTGATGGCTTCGCCAATTATAACGAAGATACAAACAAATTTGAATTACTAGGCAATGATGGCAGTATTACTGTAACAGACAATATTACTGGTTATTCTTAGAAATTTGATTTTGTTATTGACTAGATTAGAGAATATTTCTATATTATTGGTAATAATGTTATTGATGTTTTTGGGACTAATTATTATACCATTAATAGTGATTATACTAATATAACTTTTGAATTTGATAAAGATAAAGTTGCAGTTGTAAAAACTAAAGATGGTAAAATCAAAGTGGTCGCGCGGAGTAACCTCGGAGACACTCAAATTAAATTCAAGTCAGGAGACAAGGAAATCGGTACTCTTGATTTGAAGATTAAAACCGCCTGGAGGAAATAATTATGTCTGCATATTTATTTGAAGACCTTGGGCGTGCACTCAATAAGATTGCGCAAAAGTTAAGCAAAAACGAAGATTTGTGTCGTCTATTGACTGATATGAGCGAAACACCTCTCGACAAGAGCAAGGACTATGACATTACCAATTCCTTACTTGAAAAAAACATTAGAATTAAACCTAAAGTTAATCCTAATGAATGTACCGAGGCTTTCGTTGTAGTGTCAATTCCAAATTTTGAGCCAGGCGACAATGTTGATTTTAATGATGCAACAGTTGCTATTGATGTTATTTGTCCAATAGATAAATGGTTAATAGATGACATTTGCCCGCGCCCATATAAAATAATGAGTCAAATTTATGAGGAGCTTCAAGGTTCAAGAGTTACTGGTATTGGTACTTTATAGTTTATCGGAGAGTAGCAAAGCGTAGTTTATGAAGATGTTACAGATAACCAAATGGTGTTTATGGTGACAGCTAATGGCTAATTATTCTAAATCAGATTTGCTCTCTAAAGCTCCTCTTGATTTTCATGGATTAGCCATTTATAAACCTACTCTTGATGAAATTCAATAGATAGGATTCGATAATTACAATCGTTACACCGCGCGCATAACACTTTCGATTTTAGATATAGCTAAATTCCTAGAAGAATAGAGAATAGGTGGAGATGTTCCCTCTCCACTTCATTTTACTATTGACACTTGTAACGGGAATCCAATTGCTTTTTTGGAGTTACAAATTGCTTTTTTTACTTATTTAAGGAAGCCGATAGAAATATCGGGAGACACTATTGTTATAATTGACGAATAGCCCGATAAGAATTTTGTTCTTGACGAATCAAATTTCAATGAGTTTCAAGAAGTAATTTTAATGATTAATAAAATGTATGATGTTGAGGAAGAGCGAGAAATTATTTCGCCCAATGAAAAACTCAAGCAGAAGTTTATTAAAGCAAGATTGAAATTACGCGAAGCGAAGAAAAGAGAGCGAGAAAAAAATTCTCAAAAAGGGGACGGAATTACTTTGCCAGACATTATTTCATCCCTTTGTGCTTATGGCATTGGTTATACGATGCTTAATGTCTGGGATTTAACAATTTATTAGCTTTACGATTAGTTTGAAAAAGTAACTGGTAAAGACAGGTATGATAAAGATTATGCCGCAATCTTGGCAGGTGCTGACGCTAAAAAGATAAAGTTAAAGAATTGGATGACTAATCCTTAAAGGAGGAAATTAAATGGCTAGTATTCTTGATATGTACGGTATTAAGGAAGTTGCTGACGTAACATTTTACCGTATTGATGGAAACAACAAGTACACCCCAGTCCTTTATCTTGATACTTTGAAAGTATCTACTATTGAAGAGACTGCTTCTAGTACTGATGCTACTGGTGGTAAAGGTAACGCTAAATTGATTACCTGGGACTATGGTAAGGAAATCACCATTACTCTTGAAGACGCTTTGTTCTCTATGGAGTCTATGGCTCTTATGCATGGTGCTGCTTCTTTGCCTGGCGTCGATAAGAAAGGTGAAGTTACTGGCTTAAAGGACGGCGAGAAGTTTATGCTTCGTACCGCTCGTTGCTTGGGTACTGGTACTGATGGTACTGATCTTGCATCTCGTGTAGCTTTGCCTACTGGCATTGACGAAAAAGCTAACGTTACCTATTACGGTCCTCAAGGCGAGAAAATTACCACTGGTGCTTTTAAAGAAGGCGAGTGGTATATCGCTCAATGGAAGGTAAAAGCTGGAGATAACGTAAAGACCATCGAGATTAGTGCTTCTAACTTCCCTGGTACTTATCGTATTGTTGGTACTACTTACGCTCGTGATTATTCAACTGGTACCGATAAGTTCTTTGAGTTTGAAGTTCCAATGGCTAAGATGGACCCTGCTCAGACAATTACCATGCAAGCCGAAGGCGATCCTTCTACTTTCTCTATGACTATGAAAGTTCTTCGTCCTTCTGACGGCGTTATGATGCGTTTGACCGCTTATCCTGAGGTTGATGTTAGCGCAGCAGGTGAGCTTGCTGATGAAGTTTGATTAATATTTAATCATTCAAGCCTATTCCGAGCCGGGATAGGCTTTTCTTTTAGGAGTAAGGAGTAATAATTATGGATAATAATTATGGAATAAAAGATTTGTACAAGGGTTATTTGTTAGCGGGAACCAAAACTACTGTTAATGGTCAAGCATATGAGGAAAATGAAATTATCCTTGAATTTGATGATATTCAACAGATAGCTTTTGGAGAAGATATTTAGTCTATTTCTGCGCGCGGTGGTTATTAGAATCCAGTCTTAATTAACTGGGAAACCGCGCGTAATATGTATGGCGCAATTAATATGGGGCGTGTTTCTCCAAATGGTTTTGCAATGATCGCACGTTCAAATATTAATTCGGTAGAGGAAGGCACTAAATCTCTCCCTTATTCTCAAGAAGTATATATTGATTCTGATGGAATTTTTGCTTTCGATCATTCACCCAATACATCTTATCCACTCAAGGTATGGGCGCTTTCAAAAGGCAAAAAGACAAGAGAAATTGTGGACTATATAATGTAGGATGATACTCTAATTTTAGAAGATACAGATATAGACGTACTTGTTACCTATTGGTATGATGTAGATATTGATTATTAGACAGTGAATGTAGGTGCCAAGGACTTTAATGGGTATCTCAAGTTTGTCGGTAAGTTTTATTATACCGATGAAAATACGAGCAATCGTAAAACAGGGATTATTGAAATTCCTAAATTACTAATTCAAAGTAATTTTAATTTGAATTTTGGAAGGAATACCAGCCCATTAATATCGGTTCTACAATTCGCGGTTATTCCTGATGGCTCTCGTTACAAGAGAAAGTCCATTTAGGTAACTTATCTTGACGATGATATAGATGCGGATATATGATATTAAAGACTGGTAAGTATTTACCAGTCTTTTTTATTTGAGGTGAAATTATGGCATCAAAGGGAACAATTAACCTACAATTAAATATAGATACTTAGTTTAAAAATGTTAATACAGCAGTTGCTAATTTTTAGAAAGCTCTTTCTAATATAAAAATAGATAATAACTTTTTAAATGTCAGTGGCATTGCAAATACTTTTTAGACTCAAATAGAGGAGATTCAAAAAAGCCTTTCTTAGGCATCAACTTTTGAACTTTCTGGTAGTTCATTAAATGAATATTAGGATTTACTAAAAAGTATTTAGAATCAATATAGTTCTTTAAAAAGTTCAGTTACAGACTATTAGGTAGCATTAAATAATAGCAAAGACGCCATTCAAGCCTAGATTACATAGGAAACTCAAGCCGCCGATGCAGCAAAAAAGAAAGCTGATAATTTAAGAACTCAAATTTCTGAAATTGTTACTTTAAAGGCTGCGCAAGAAGATGTTGCAAAAACTGGAAGAGAAGCCACAGAAGAAGAAAAAGCTTTAGCCGAAAAATATAAAGATACTAATACTAATTTAAAAAGTCTACGTGCATCTTTAGGTCACGCAAATAAAGATTATAATGAACACAATTAGAAACTTCAAGAGTTACTTGAGACCCAAAAAAGTTATGAATCTATTGGCGAATAGATAATTGACATAACTAAAAAAACTGGCGACGAAATTAAGACTGCAACTAATGCAAGAAAAGAAGAAGTAGAAGTTGCAAAGCAAGAAAGCGAGGCCTAGAGAGCTGCGGCTAGGGCAGCTGAAGAAAAAGCGAAAGCAGATGCAAAAGCTGCGGAAGCTGAAAGAGAAGCATTAGAAGCTTCTAAATAGAGAGTTGCAGTTTTAGAGCAAGATACAAATTCTACTTTAATTGAGTACCAAAAAGTAACTACTCAAGGCGCAGCAGCAACAGATAGTCTTAGTTCGGCATTAGAGTCTTCAATTATTAAATGGGGTTCTTTTACAGCTATTGTTCGTACAGCTATTAGTGCAATTAAAGATATAGTTTCAACTTATCAAGAGCTTGACGATAATTTAAGTGCTATTTCTGCTGTTAGCGGAATTGCAACAGAATCACTTTGGGGCGACATGCCGCAAATGATAGATAATGCTAATAAGTTAGCATTGTCTGTTGATGATTTAACTAACGGTATGTTATTATTTTATCAGCAAGGTTTAAGTACTGAAGAAACTGAAATTCGTCTTAATGCTGCTGGTAAGATGGCTGCAATTTCTTAGCAAGACCTTTCAACTGCTGTTGACCAATTAACTTCTACAATGAACGCTTTCAACATGACTGGCGAAGACGCCCAAAATGTTGTTGACGTTTTTGCAAATATGGCTGGTAAAACTGCTACTGACGTAGAAGAACTTGCAACAGCTATGGCTCGTACTGCTTCTATCGCTAAGAACGCTGGTATGACTTTCGAGCAAACTACTGCTTTCATTGCCACAATGGAAGAAACTACTCGTTTGAGTGCTGAAACAATCGGTAACTCTATGAAGAGCATTATTGCTCGTTTCCAAAAGTTAAAAGAAGATCCAGATTCCTTGCTTGAGGATGGCGTTAATGCCAACGACGTTGAAAAAGCGTTGAAGAAGGCTGATGTCGCGCTTCGTGATACCGAAGGTAATTTTCGTAATATCGGTGACGTTATTATGGAATTGTCTGCTAAGTGGGATACATTGGATACTAACACTTAGAAATATATTGCGACTATGGCAGCTGGTACCCAATAGTCTTCAAACTTTATTGCCTTAGTTGGTAATTATCAATCTAATGTTGATAATCTTGCTTATGCAATGGATTCTGCCGGAGCTGCAGAAGAACAATTTCAAGCTGTCGGAAATAATTTAAGTGCTGCTTTACAGCGTTTAGATAATAACTTTACAGCTTTAAAAACTTCTTTCCTTGAAGATACTGGGGCTTTAACCGCTTTTATAAATGTTCTTGCGGGTTTTGTTGATATTTTAGCTAAAATTCCTGGTCCAATAAAAACAATAGCTATAGTCACAACCGCATGGACTTTGGTGATGGCAAAGCATAACTTATAGGTGCAAAAAAAAGTTGCTAGCGCACGCCAAGAAATGGCTATTGAAATTCAGTCTTATGCATAGAAAATTAAAAATGCTTAGGGCAATGATGCGGAATTTAATGCTATTATAGAAAATGTAGAAGCTCATGCAAAATTAACTGCCGCGGTAAAAGGATTGAATGAAGTAGAGACTGAAGCATTGGTTACTAAAGCTAAGTCTATAGTCATGAATACTAAACAAATATAGAGTATTGATGAAATTACTAAAAAATTAAATAAAGGCTCTACTTCTCTTATGAATTATAGCGTAGAAGGAAAAACAGTTACGTCTGTTTTTGCTTCAATGGGAGAATCCATTGGTGGAGTTGCTGGAAGTTTAGTGAAAGCTATCCCTTATGTTGGGGCAGTTATTGGAGTATTAAGTGTAGTAAACGCTGTTTTAAAAAGTATCTTTGGAATTGATATCGTCGGTTCAATAGAAGATTGGATTAAAAATGGAGTAGAAAAATTTAGAGATAGCATAGATCATTCTTTAAAACATACTACTGAGAAGTTAGAAAATTTTAAAGAAGAAATTAAATCTTTAAAAGACGAAAGTAAAGAATTAGATTCTACTTTATCTACTATTAAAGACTATTCTGATAGATTACAAGAAGCGCATGATAATAATGAAAGTTTAGATAGTCTTCGACAAGAAATTTTAGATAATATAGATTCTGAAAAACTAGGAATAGATACTTTAACTGCTTCTTATGAGGATTTAACTGAAGCTCTTGAAAATTACTATAAAATTCAATAGCAAGAAGCTGATAAAAAAGTTGCCGAATACATAAGAGAACAAACTGAAGCCAATAAAACTACTTAGGATTATTATAAAAATTAGACAAGTAATTATATCGAAACAGATGATAACGGGCCATTAAGCGGTAAAGCATATGTTGGAAAAGATGGAAAACAAATTTATACTACTGATTTTTTAGCTGAATATAATGGGAATAAAGAGAACGATGAAGATTATGATACCTATGCTAAAAGAATGGGATATACAATTTTTACTTCTCCAAAATATGCTATTCAGACTATAGATGGTCAATGGAATTATTATGATACCGCAGAAGAGGCAAAAGAAGCTCTTAATCAATTAGAAGCTGATGCGACAAAGATTATTTTAAATCAGAATGAAGCAGATGCTTTAGTTAGAGATGCACTTACTAATAATGTCAATTCTTCAGTTGCAGAATTAGATCCAACGGTTTTATCATTAGCAATATAGTCTTATTATAAAAATATTGGTTCGGCTTTTGAAACTGGGACTAATACTTTTACATAGGATTTCCTTGATTTTCAAAATTCAGTTACTCAATTATCGACTGATGCCGGCGTAACTTTACAAGATGCTTTAAATTATCTTAATGGTAATTTTGATCAATTATCAACTGATACAATTCAAAAAATACAAGATATTTCTAGCAGTGAAAATGAAGCCCTTCAATAGGCTATTGATTCTCAAACTTAGGCTTATTAGGATAGTATTGATTAGTTAAGAACTAGCTTAAATGAGCAAGGTGTCATTCTTGACGAAGACACAGCTGAAGAAATTGGTCTTAGTCCACTAAGAAAAATTCAAGAAGTTGCTGAATCAGCTGGTCCAAAAGTAGCTAATGAACTTATAAAACTTTATGATGATAATTTTAATAATATTCTTAATAAAATTGAAATTGATCCAGATTCTTTAGATGGAGTAAAAGAATAGCTAGAAAATGCTGTTGGAGATTTAGCTGATGATTTAGACTTGTCTAATCTTTCTGAAGCATTTTCAGAATTATTAAATTCTTATCTTGATGGAAGTATAGACTCAACCTAGTTCCTAATGGCACTATAGGCTATTAGTTCAGGTAGTACGGACGCTGCGGAGAACTTATCTGGTTTAGTATCGGTAATGCAACAAGTTACTGCGGCTTCTCAAGATTCCTTTACTTCTATGGAATCCGTTAGCCAAACTTGGTCTGATTTTGGTACTAATTTAGGCTATATTCAATAGCTTGCAAGTGATACTGGTATTTCGCTTGATTAGTTAAAATCAGTTGCCGAAGCGTTAGGCATGACTATTGATGAGATAATTGCATCCGCTAATTTAACTCAAATTGGCACTTAGTTTTTTGCTAATGCAGAAAATGCTGATACTTTAGCAAATTCTTTAGTAGGATTAACTGATTCTCAATTGGCTCAAGCTCAAGCTGAGTAGGAAGCTGCTTCTGCCAATGCTGAAGCAGCTGCTGCTCAAGCAAGATCATCTGCGACTGTTTTAAATGCAAAAGCCGATGAAATAGAAGCCTATGCTGGAACTCATTCAGCAATGAATTCTTTAATTCCAGCTAATAGCGAGTTAATGAAATCAGCAATTGATGTTGCTAAAGCTCAAAAAGAATTAAATGTCCAAATGGAAGCTGAAACTCCAGCTGTGAATGATTTAACTTCTTCTGCTAAAACAACATCAGTTACTTATGGAGAATTAGCTGCTAAAATTAGGGCTTACGCGTCCGAATTGGAAGCATCAGCTGATAAAGAAGACGCTGCGAAAGTTGCAGCTGATGCTAAAGCTAGTTATATATCTAATTTAAGAACTCAACTTCAATCAGCTAAAAAAGATTGGCAAAATTATGGCAAGTCAGCAAGCTCTGGTTCTAAAGGAAGCGGTGGTGGCGGTGGAGGCAGCTCAGCTGCGGATAATGTCAACGAAGCAACTGAAGCACTTGAAGAACAAAAGAAAGCTCTTCAAGAAGCACAAAAAGAATTAGAGAAATATAAACAGCAACTTGAAGATGCGAAAAAGACACTTGAAGAATAGAAGTCTGCTCTTGAAGAAACCAATAAGAAACTTCAAGAGAATTATAAACTCTACGTTGAGCTAATCAAGTCTCGTCTCAATGACGAAATTGACCGTCAAACCACTCGCATTGAAGCTTTCTACGGTGCAATTAAAGATACTATCCAATCTGAGATTGACTCTTTCAATGATCAACTTGATGCTCTTAAAAAGCAAGCTGACGAACTCAAATCCAAAGCAGATGAACTCCAAGATGCAGCGGACCAGCAGGAAGACTCTCTCAACAAACTCTATGACGCTGCTCAGGCCTACTATGATGCTGCTCAAGATGGTCTCGATAATCAAATCGACTCTTATGATAAGGTAATTGACCGCAACAAAGAGCACATCGACCTCCTTAATGAGCAAAAAGACGCTATTCAAGACCAAATTGATGCACTTGATACTGCGGCTGATAGTGAGTCAAAACTTCTTGCTCTTGAAAAAGCTCGTGATGCTTTAGCCAATGCTCGTAACCAAAAAACCCGTATGGTTCTTACCAACGGTGGCGGTTGGCGTTTGCGTACCGATAAGTCCGAGATTTCTAATGCTCAATCTAATCTTGCATCTGCCCAGCGCGATTACCAGAAAGAGATTCTTGAACGTCAACAAAAGAAAATTGAGGAACAAACTGACGAAATCGAGAAACAAAATGACAATCTCGAAAATATTAAGTCTGATCTCGAAGATCAAAAAGACGCTCTTGATGATATTAAAGATCAATGGGATAAAGCTCAAGATGCTCTTGGCAAGACTACATCTGAACTTGAAGAATAGACTAATTTAATTCGTCAATTCCAATATGGAAACGATGCAAGTCGTCAAGACCAACTTTCAAACTTTTCTGGATAGGTTTCAAATAATAATCAATAGCAACAAGCTGCATCTGATGCAACTAATCGCGCGAATGAAGCATCTAATAAATACGATCAACAGAGCAATGAAGATGTTCAAGGTTCTATTGCGGAAGCTATTAAGAAACTTGAAGAATAGCAAAATCAAGCTGATGAAGCCTTAAAAAAATATTTTGAGAATCAACTTTCAAATAACGCTGAAACTGCTCAAATTCAGCAAGAAATGAAAGATTTGATTAATCAAATGGTTAATGGCTAGATTGGTCAATTAGAGAATTTTGCTCAATTCTATGAAACAATTAATGGCGCGCTTGAACAAGCTAATACCAATGCAAGCCAAACAGCAGATTATATTAATAATATAAATGCTGCGATTGATCGCTATGATGAATGGTCTAATCGTTTAGATATGACTACTGATGAAATTAATCAGCGTCAAGCGATAATGAATGAAATCAATAATGCCACTCTTGGTTCTTTGCTAGAAGGTGGTTCTACTTTTGGGCAGCTTCAAGGGCAATATGAGCAAATTGTTAGAAATAATGACGAAGCTGAAAAAATTCAAGATTAGATTGATGGGCTTGATGAGCAAGCTAATATTATTCAAGCACAAATTGATGCATTAAAAGAACAAGAAAATAAAATTGCTGAACAAGAAAAAGAGTTAAGTAACGCTAATAGTAATAAAACTGCAAATGCTGCAAAAGCTGCTGGTAATACCGCTGCTTCTGGTGCAAAAACAGCTGGCTTAGGTATTTAGGCTAATGCAGATAAAAATACTAATCGAATGGTTAGTGCCCTTGATGGACTTAATTCAAAAATTGAATAGTCTATGAAATAGGCTGCAGCTGATGCTGCGGCCAAGGTCGTAGAAAATTCTTCTAAAGGATTCTCGACTTTACGAGAAGCTGTAGGCGGTCCTTTTGGGAAATCTGGTTCTGGTTCAAAAGGTACACAAATTGGCTTTTCGCAAGGTGGAGTAGATGATTTTACCAAAACCGTTGCCATTCACGGCACCAAAAATCGTCCTGAACTCGTCCTCAATAACTCTCAATCAGCTGCTTTGTTCAAATATATAGATAGTATGACAAGGATTCCTACTTTAAGTACAGCAGGAAGTGCTCGAAATGCTCTAATGGGCTTCGGTGCAACCAACAATACAAACAACAACGGAACTAATTTCACTAACTGTGAATTTAATGTTGAGAGTAATGCTGATAACTTAGACTCCTTGGTTCAAGACTTGAAACAAAGCGCTTCAATTAGGAGATAATATATTAAAGCTTTACTCTAAATGGGTAAAGCTTTTATTTTTTATTGAGGTGGACAAATGATTAGAGAACCATATAATGTAAGTCCATATAATGAAGCTAAGGATTTAAGTCAAAATCCTTAGTTCTCTTTTACTTTTGGCGGCGACGCGCTTGTCGGTTACGATTATAAAATTTTAGATAATAGTAACAAGAATAATATTTTAAAAGATTGGAGTTCAGTTGCTTCGACTGTTACTGGAGAAAATATAAAATATTTGCCCACTATTGATTCTGGAGCAGTTGCTACACCAACAACTCAATTAGGGCAAACTGTTACTATATACAATGACGAAGATTATTATTTTGATTGCGCAAATATATTAAATTCTGATCTTTATACTAATAAAGGTTTAGTCTGGAAATTGCGTTTATTTGAAGATAATACTACTCCATCAAATATTATCCAATCTGGTGAAATCACAAATGTTTTATCCTTACAAGATGACGAAGCCATTGTAAAAGGAACTATTACTGGCCTACTTGAAGAATCAGATTCTTACGTTTTTAAGAATAATCCTAACTATTCCCCAACCCTTTATCCCGATCCAAATGACGAAAGTCAAAATGTAGAAGGGTATGTCCCAGATAGATGGACAAGAAATGTTTTAAAAATAGGACAAAATTCTTTTCCAATTAATGATTATGAGACTCATACAGAGCAATATTATAATACTCAAAAACCAGATACTTATTTTGTAGGAACAAAGGCAATAGGCAATGGTAATTCAGAAGTTTATTATACGCCCGTCAAAAATTTAAGTTATTATACTTATAATTATTCTTACGATGCGGGTAATAAGACTTATCAATGTATTGCTTTAAATCATGCAGTTGCTTCTACTCTTGTTAGAAGTAATATTTCTGGTATTATTAAAAATGCAATAGTAAAAGATTCTACTGGCGCGATTGTGTCTATTCCAGATAAAGTTACTGGACGAGATTTATTTAATGCAACAAATAATAATAAATCTATCTCTTATTCTCTAGGTAGTACATCTGTAGTTACTACACAAGTCACAAATAATGGAGTATAGGATATTGTAAATGCCACTTATGATGTTGTTTGGGGTTCAACAGGAGAAAATAAAAAGAATAGTAATTTATATAATTTTACTGTAAAGCAAGAAATAACTTCCTACGATTCTAATGGCGCGCCAATTGTCACGGAAAATATTCTTACTGGGACTCGTTCTTTACTTGGAATGAGTAATTTACTTTATATTGACGCAAAAACAGGTAGTTATCGTAATGGTTCCTCTTATCTTACAGAAGAAGAAATTGCGGCAATTTAGGGCAAAGCACTAGCAAGTACAACCATTGACTTGCTTAACAGTTCAACTTACTCCACTTTAAGCGAAGAAGATATTGATTTTAATAAAGATAATGAAACTACAATTTATACTGTAGAATTAGAAGATGAAAAAATTCAATATAATAAAACTACTTCCACTAATGAAATACTTACTCGTGAAAAAGCAAAAAAGAAAGGAATTATTGATAAAGATGCAGCTGATATTTTAATTATTTTAAGTTCGACAGATTCTTCTGTTAATTCATCAAATACTTTTTTTACTTATGATGAAATTTCTAATATAAAAGATTCAGATTATGGATTATATACTTTAGGACGAGGATTATCTAATGATAAATTAAGTTTAATTAGTCCTAAAGATTCAATTAATCAAACTGGTGAATTAACTGGCAATTAGGTTCTTTATTTTACTGTCTTAAATAATTATTATGATAGTAATTATTATTATTTTACTAATTAGAAATAGCCAGACATAAATTTTTAGATCGATGATGTCCCATATTACTCTTTTTTAGCTTATTCTGAATAGATTGCGGCGGGTAATAAACCCACTTCTTCTGAAAGTGGATTATCAAATCATTTTACTTTTTAGAAGTCGAAAACTTAGATTTTACCTTTATTAGATTCATCAGTTGGCTCTGAAGAAAATCCGCTAGTAACTTTGCAGAGATTTTTCCCTATTACTTCTTCTCTTGCAGGAATGCCTTATAATTTTAAATATTATAAATTTAAAATTCAAGGTGGAATAATTAATGAAAAAGGCACAGTTATTTATAATAGTACCCCTCTTTATGAGTCAGAAAAAATCTTTTCTCGTAATATTTTAATTGATTATAATAATTATGTCACCGATTACGACAGATATAGAATAGAATTAATGTTAGCCACTTCTGAAAATGGCTTCTATTATTATTATACTTATTTATATCCTACAATTGATATGTTCCAGGACGACGAAAAAGATGATCATTTTGCTTCTGTTTCCTATGATGGAGAAAAAGGTGCGGCAAAAATTTCTTGGACTAAAGATAACGCTTATCCCCCAGCGTCAAAAGGAGTAGAAATTACTGAATATGGCACTTATATTGCCAACGGTAAAAAATTCCCATTAAAAGCATATAAGATTTCAGAAGATGGATATATGACTTACTATCATAAAGGTAGTGAAATTTTAAATATCAATCCGCTTCATGATTTTCAAATTAGTTTTACCGTTAATCAAGTTTTAAAAGGATTAGATAAAATAACTATTGACCCTCTTATAGCTTTTAATAATACCCAAAATGTAACTGTCATTAGTCTTTCAATAGAAGACAATATAATTGAATTGATGGAAGATAATATTACAATTAAATCTTCTAAAAATACAATTATTGAAACTGTTCAATCTTTTATTGACTGGGACGATGACGATACACACAAAAACCAAATTTTTCAATACCGTTTGCCAGAAGCTACAAATAAAACAGGAAATATTTTATTACCTACAAATGGTGTTCTTGCCCCAACGGAACAAGACCTGTCTAAATATTGTTTCCACTTCTATTTATTCCCTTGGTCTACAAAAGGCTCAAATGAGGCAAAAGCTTCTTATAAAATTACTCGTTTTTATAATGTAGACAGTTGTGCGACAAATGAATTAATAATGGAATCTGAAGACGATTGGCGTTTAGGTTTCTATGGCGAAGGTGCGGGCAATAATGCAGATTTAAGTAATGGTGGTGACAATTTGCCATCTGGTCCAACTAAAACTAATTTTGATACCTCAAAATATATTTCTACTTCTTATCTTTTGAGCGGCGGGCGTCCTACTTCTCAAATGCTAAATGGTTTAAGTAAAATTAATCTTTATGGCGAAGTTCTTTATTATGGAATTTTAGATATTAACCGTCGAGGTGTAATTGCAAGTGAAGATAATTTTATTTTAAATTTCAATGATAGCAATGTTGGATTTTCTTCTTTATCGCGCGAAGTATATGGTTATAGAATTTTCCGCAATGTTTATGAGAATGATAATGTAAATAGTAGAGATATGGCTCTTGATTTTATGCGTCAAATGGATGCTATTTATGCTTCTATTTGTGGTGCGATTACATTAGATGATTCAAATCATAGCCCTCTTGGCGGATATGAAAATATTGTTGATACTGCAACTTATGTCCAAGGCTGGGATGAAAATGGAAATGCTATTGGATATATTCGTGGAGCAGATTTAAGAGAATTAGTAAATAATAGTTTCACCGATTTAAGACAAGTGATGGATGAATATTTTGCAGGGAAAGATTTAAGTTTTAATTTTAATACCGAACCTTTTGATGAAATTTATAACTTACTTGACGGTATTCAAACTCCTAATATGGTTGCTAATGATATGATTGCGGACATTGATATTTTTAATTATACAATATCGGAAGAAGCTGGACAATATTATATCTATGATTACAACATTCCAAGCAACGGTTATTTTAGATATTAGATTATCCCTTTATTAAGAGATAAAACTTATAATGTTTTAATTGCTAAAATTAACAATGATGGCGAAACCGTTATTCATATAGATGATGAACAATGGCACATGACTGACATTAAGAAGCGTGCTGACGGTAGTTATGCTCCTGGCGATACTTGGAATTTCCTTTTAGGAGTCCAGAGCGCGCAATATACTCAAAACTTTACAAAGACTCTTCAAACTGGTTTTGCCCCATATCCCAAAGTTATGACCAGCATAGCTAATTACAAGACGACTCAATTTACTGGTTATTTAGGTAAATTTAATTTCAGAGATGGTGGCTCTAACACGTATGAAGACACCATCGAGCGTATTGAAAAGTGGAATGAATTTGCATATGCGCGCAATCAAATTTTAGTTAAAGATCCAAAAGGTCATGTTTTTATTGCTGCAATTTCTGCAACCTCTGATATTAGTGATGCGGCAATCCCAGAAATGCCAACTCAAGTTACTTGTACTTTGACTCAAGTTGGAGATATTAATTCGTTTAAGGTATATTCTCTGTGAGGTGTCCAAATGGAATATTTTAACTACACAGGGAAGGAATATAGAGTAGCGGTTCAATCCGCTACTTTATATCCCGTTATAAAAGTTGAACTACTTGATTAGTTTGAAAATGCTTATGCTGAAATTTCGGAAGAAATTACAGACAATAGTGGTTCAATTCAGTCAACTTTATAGCAAGGGGTTCGTAATACAGTTTCTTTTTCTATTTTTGACCCCGCAGGAAAATTTATTCCAAATGCAAATAATAAATTGTTTTGGGTCAGGAGAAAATTTAAATTATACGTTGGACTTGCGACTGAACAAAAAGCAATTCAGCTTAATGGTCAAACCACTGGAATTTCTGGAGATATATTTTGGTTTTCTAAAGGTATTTATATCATTACCGATATAAACGCACAAAAAGACAGTTCTGGCAATTAGACAATTTCTTTTACTGGCGTTGACAAATATGGAGCCTTTACTAATGATACTGGTTATGGTGAAATGATTGGAACTTTTTCTTTTGATATAGGAATGTCGATTTCTTATGTTATTAAAAATGTTCTTAAACAAGATATTGGTAATGGTCAGATGCTTGATCCTCTTGAGCCAATTATTGATCCAGACCTTCAAGAATATAAACTCCAACTTGCTTTTAGTAAAGGTCCTGGTTCTTATATCGGAGACCTTTTAAATGATTTAGCTACCACTCTCCATGCTGATATTTATTATGACATGGATGGACATTTAAATGTCAAAAAGTCACTAAATTTTGATGAATATAAAAATGTTCAAAATCAATGGGATTTTACCGAAGGAAGTGCAGAGTATATCTCCGCGCAAATAAATTATTAGTTAAAGAATATTGCTAATTATATTTATGTGGTTGGTGATAATCCTCTTGGGGGACAAATTCCTGTCGCAATAGCTGAAAACAATGATGCTCGTTCACCATTAAGTGTCGCAAAAATAGGACGTAAATCTCGTTATATTGAGAAAAGCACTATTTATTCTCAATAGGAAGCCGAAGATTACGCATAGTATATTTTAAAAACCGCTTGCCTTTTAGGTAATCAAATTTCTTTTACTTGCACTTTAATTCCTAGTCTTGAACTTGATAATACTTTTTCCTTGACGGATTCTTACTATCAATATGATAGACAAGAGTTTATTATTACTGCAATTACTTATCCTATTGGTGTTGGTACAATGTCTATTAGTGGCAGTAATATAAAAGAATTACCGGAGAATTAATTATGGCTTTAAATAAGTACGGAAGATAGATTATTGAAGTAATAGATTAGAGAATTGATTCCTATATAAAAGAATCAAAAATCACAGTTCGTTATATTGGGCAAATTAAAGAAGTTTTAGGGAATAATAGATATAGAGTATAGCTTGTTGGTTATGATACTATTTATACTTTTCCCGCACGCCCCTATGTTGATTCGATTGTAAACGATTACGTTTACATTGAAAGCAAAGCTGGAAATATTGATAATGGCATAATTATTGATAAATTAAATGGCAGTTATGGTTATATCTATAATGTTAATGGTTCAACAGACCAAGATTTAAACAACTAGGGCGCAATGTTAAAGTCAGTTTACGACAGAGACAACAATGGCGTTGTAGATAATGCAACTCGTGTTAATAATCATACGGTTCAATCTGATGTTCCAGCCAATGCCTAGTTTACAGATACCACCGATGCTTCTGGTATCCGTATGGCAAATGGACAAACCATTGAGCAAGTTATTAATTCTATAAGCGCTGCTGTAGGCAATGGCGATTCTATTGACGAAGGTTTTTATTATATTTAAAAATTAAAATAAGGGTCAAATTTCTGACCCTTATTTTCTTAAAATTTCATTGGCAAATTTTGCCAAAATTTTATAATTCCCAATTAAGCTTTTCACTTTATAGATGACGGGGTGAGACAGATGAATGATAAATTCCTTGATGCAATGATTGAGCAAAGTGTCCAAATGATGACCGATGCCTGTCATGGAAAATCGCTAAGTAAAGACGAAATGGCATTTATTATTGCCACACAAAAAGCAGCAGATAAAAGAGAACATTCTCAAATGCTGCCAAACTTGATTAAAAATTCTCAAAATATTTTGCCACTAATTAATTCATTATTTGGCGGCGGAGGTAATTAATGAATAACCTTTATCAAAATATACAAGGATAGCAATTTAATCCTGCAACAATATCTTCTATACCCTATAAACCCATTACTTTTGAAAAATTATCAAATGTAATTGGAATGACTTATAATCTATCTGCCATTGAAAATATGAATACCATTTCTCTTCCTCGTGGTGGAGAACAACAAATTTTCTTTGTTAATAACGATGATAGGATTTATACACGAGCTTTTGACAATAGCATTGGCATTATTGCTTATAAACAGGACTATGTTGAAAGACTTCAAAAAGAATTGAATGAAGCACAATCTCAATTACACGAAATTTTTGAATCAGTTGCTCAAAATGAACAAAACAATGAAACCTCTCCTTTTGAAGAAAGACTTTCAAAGGTGGAGCAACAATTAAATGAATTAATATCTAAATAGGAGGTTGTTTCTAATGAACATCCAGAATCTAATAAAGCTATGGCCGCAATATCAAAATTGGCTGAAACAAAATAACATTACTCCTAATAATATCCAATAGAGGATTCCAGAATTTGTTCAATAGGTACGACAAAATCCTGAAGATTCAAAGCGCTTAGATTCCTATTTGTCTAATCCAAATTTGACAAAAATTGCCAAATCTCAACTTAATTTAACTGATGATTAGATAAATAAAATTAAAGAAGTCGCGGGCGCGAATCAAACACCAGTGGGTTCTGGAAATTTAACTCCAGAACAATTAAATTTAATTAAAAAGTTTAGAAAGTAAGTGCGCATTAACTGACTAAACTTTAAATAAATAAAATTTTTAAGGAGGATTCATTTATGGATTCTATTGGCTTAGGCGATCTTCTCGCTGTTATGAACCAAAAAGACAATGACGGTTATGGTTGGGGTGGCTCTTGGTTTTGGGTTATTATCCTTTTCTTCTTCTTTGCTTTCTTTGGTCGTGGATTCGGCGGTTATGGAGATTCTGGTACATTAACTCGCGCAGAACTTTATGACGGTTTAAACTATACTCAATTGCAGAATGGTATTCGTGAGAATCAATCTACTATGCGCGAAGGCTTTTATGACAATGGTATGAACAGTATGCAAGGTTTTAATGCAATCCAGAAAGATTTGTGTCAAGGTTTTGGTGGCGTAAATTCTAATATGAATCAAGGATTTGACGCTGTATCAGCACAAATGGCTCAATTAGGTTATCAACAGTAGAATTGCTGCTGCGAAGTAAATCGCAATATTGATAGTGTTCGCGCAGAAAATTATAAAAATACTTGCGAGATTACTAACGCAATCCACTGCGAAGGAGAGCAAACTCGTGCATTAATTAATGCTAATACTATGCAAGAACTTCGTGATCGTTTAGCAGATCGTGACCGCGATTTGCTTACTGCTAACTTCCAGCTCAGTCAGCAAGCTCAGAGCGCCAATATTATTGGTACTCTCCGTCCATTCCCACAGCCAGCTTATATTACTTGCTCTCCTTATGAAAGTGTATATGGTAATGGCTGTGCTCGCGCAAGCGCCGGTTGTGGTATCTAATTATTAAAGGAGGAATAACATGGTAAATAGTTATACTAATACCAGTGTCGCTGTTGCTAGTAACGCAGCTGTTCCTTTTGTTAATAATAGATATGTAGTTGGTTGTGGAACCAGTCATACAGCTGGTTCTCCAACCGTTACTTTAAGGAAAACTGGATATTATTTAGTTAATTTCAGTGGAGTTTTGAGTGCAGCTAGTACTGGTTTAGTTTCAACTCAATTATATAATAATGGAGTTGCAATTCCCGGCGCATTAAGCTCTATAACAATTGACACCGCTGGAAGTCTTAAAAATGTTTCTTTCTCAACCATAGTAAGAGTTCTAAATTCTTGTGCTTGCATAGACAATACAGCTAATCTGACAGTTGTTAATACTGGATTAGAAGCTACTTATTCCGATGCTGAAATTACTATCGTAAGATTGAATTAAGGAGTGTTACTATGGAAATAGAAGCTCTGTTAAAAACAATGATGGATGAGCTAAAAGACGCATAGATGATGTATGATTATGCCTGTGGTTCTAAAAAATACGGTCATGATGACCTTATGACTTTTTATATCACTCGCGCGGAGCAACGTTTGAAAATGTTTGATGAAGATCATGCTATCATTCTCCGTGAAATAGGTAAAAAAGAAAAAGAAGGATATTTCGCAAAGGAAGGGAAATGGGATTATCTTTATGACTATTACATGGAACAAAAATGCGATTTAGCTAATAAAGTTAAAAATTTTAAATAAATAAGAAAAGAGAGGACTCTTAATTGAGTCCTCTCTTTTCGTTTTATCCCCATTGAAACATTTCAACCGGTTTACAGTTCTTAGTTCCATAACGTCCAATACAAATTGCATCTGCCTCATCTTCAGTAACATTTATATCGAACCAATCTCTTACATGAACCTAAGCACTTCGTTTTTTATCAGTTCTTGTTTTGCCTTTAATTCCAACATCCGCGCGCCAAGTAGATGAAGATACAACTTTAAAATCTACACCCTACTCGCGCAAAGAAACTTGAAGAACCCCAAGTAATTCGGCCAAAGCTTTATAAACAGTAACCCCATTTACGGCCTCACCATTAAAAACTGTTTTTCCTTCAATCTTCTATTGATACTAAATATCTTCAAGTAAAACAATATCTGGTTTATAATTAATAATTAAATTAGTTAGCCACTAACGAATTTCAACTAATCTATCAACAGTGTCTTTTGATTTAGCTTTAAAAACACCATATCGCAATAAAGTTTCATTGTCCCACAATGACCAACCACTTATTTTTGTAGCCTAATCTAGCGCAAGGACACGTCTAGCTTCCGTTTTTGGAATAGGAGACATATCCATTTTTTTCAAAGGGTTGGAATTACATATTGGACACTAAAATTTATTTCTAATTTTTTTATATGGCGCAATAACTAAATGACCTTCTGGGCATTCAAACTCCATGTCTGTTGATAAATTAATATATTCTTCGCTTCTAACTTTCCAACCTTTCTCAGCTAGATCAGAGCGAATCTAATCTAGTGTTATTTTCATTTTAATTAGCGGCCTGATGAACCAAAGCCAGCTCCTCTATCAGTAGAATATTTTTCAAACTCTTCTTCAGAAATTTCTTGGGCCTGCATCTTAGGAGTTTGTTCAAGAATCATTTGTGCAATTCTATCACCTTTTTTAATAATATAAGGTTCAGAACCAGTATTCCAAACAATAACTCCGACCTCATTGCGATAGGTGCAATCTACTGTACCAGGCGCATTTGCAACTCTAATACCAGTTTTTAGACTCATACCGCTACGAGGAACTACGGAAATACGATAACCACCAGGAATAATCATTTTAACTCCAGTGTGAATAATCATTGTCTCACCAGGTTCAACAACTGCATCTTCATTAGAGTAAATATCTGCACCCGCGTCACCAATAGATTGATAAGCAGGAATAATTGCATCAGGAGTAACTTTGCAAAATTTAACTGGAACCTTTTGGAAATAACCATTAGTTTCTTTAATTTCTTTAAACATGATTTGGCAGCGAGACATAAATGAAAGAATCATTTCCTTTTTCTTGCCAGTACCAAAAACATTTTTCCGAGCCTGATCAACCCACTCGTCAAATTGCTTATCGTAATGATTAAATTCTTGAGGATTATTCGCGCGAGAATCAACGAGTACGCGGATAAAATCTTCGCTATTCATAATAGTTTCAATCAAAGAATTAATTTCAGTAATGTCTCTGCCATCTTCAAAAGCTTGATCGGGAATCTGAACAAAATCATCAAAAAGTTTCAAAGGATTATCTTGTAAAAAATTCTCATTCATAAGAGTCTTCAATCTCCTTTAGTTCTTCTAAAATTTTTCTTACTCCTTCTCGCCACATGGGCATATCAGGAGAATATTCTCCATTTGCGATAGAAGTATTTATCTTATTTTGAAGCTGTTTTAATTCAGCTTGTAAATCTTGAATAGTTTTCATAATCTAAGTCTCCATTTACCACTATCTCGGACTTGGCGAACATTTAAATTAGCCAGTATATACAAATTACGATCAGCTTGAATTGTTTGATTTATCAATTTGCATCGCTCTTTGCCAGCAATATGATAAACTTCATCCATAACTGTTTTATTAGAAGTAGGATTCAATTTATAAGTAAGAATATTTGAAAAAGCTCTCATTAAAATCTCATAAATAGTTGCTGCACCATCCCAATCATCTGGTTTTAAATCCACTTTTATAGGAATTTTTACATTGCGCGAGGCGCCATAAAAATAAATATTCAATGCAGCAATAAGAGCTTTTCGACTAGTAGGTTTCTCGTTTAAAGGTACATGATAGCCGCAATAACAATTAAAACAATCTATATGTTTCATTAACTTAGTAATAGGTATCCCGTCATTATGAACTAAAAGCAATGCCTATCTACCATCAGTTATTGCTTTACTATTGGAAGAATAATAAACAAACAAATCTAAATCTTTTATCTAACTGCTATATAAAAATAATAATTCATTTCCTCTTGAAGTAAAATAATCAAATATTTCTTTTGCATAAGAACTATTATAAAAATTATAATCATATAAAATGATTTTTTGATTAGAATAATTTAATTTAGTGTAATCAATTAATAATTCATTTCCATTTGTTATTCTTAATAAAACAAAATCTTCACTTAAAATTTTCCTAACTATCTAATTTTTAGTTCTAGTGGTAAATACATTTTCGTGAGTTTTTACAAAAGTAGAATAAAAAGTCCTATCAGGAGGACTATGTTCAACTTCTTCTGGAAGTTTTACATAATTACCAGTAAAGCCTCTACCTACCCATTGTAAATTACTTTGCAATAAAAAAGAAGAAGGAAAGTCCTTCTAAGAAAGACTTTCCCTAGAAAGATAAAGTATATCATATTTTTCACTATCTTCAAAAGATAGGACAAATTCTACTATATCTCCTCTTTTTTTGTGATAATAGGACAATTTCATTAATTCAAGAGATGGACAAAATTTCGCGGGATTTAAAAGAATATCCTAATCAAATATTCCAATATACATTAGTCTGTCCTCTCTGTTCTTAAAGTTAAATGTCCTGTTGAATAATCAATATCTGAGATCAACGTAATTGGTTTATAAGGTGAAGTTTTATATGCTTTAGGAATTGCATTATCTCCACGACGAATACACTGAATAATAAGTTTATTTCCTCTTGTAAACCATGACTTTTCAGTAACCGTTTTTTTGCCAGTTACTTCGTCTTTAATAAAAGATTGTTTATCATATTTTACAAATTGAGGTTTATAAATCTTAACTTTTACAACTCCATATTGAGTTAATAGAGTTACAATATTTTTCAGTTTATTTTTTTCAATTACTGTTCCTGCAATATTATGCAATTTATAAATTGGAATTTCTTTTCCCTCTTTTGAAGTGAATACTGTTTCTGGAACTGGATCTTCTGAGAGATTAAAGAAATTATCAATTTCCCTTTCTTCAAAATCTACTCCATCAAGTTCATGCGCACCGTCATAATAACCAACGCTGTCCATTTCCCATTTAGGAATAAAACCAGAACAATATTTATTCCAAATCTCGTCAATAATTGCTTTATTTAAACTCTCTAAAACTTTAGGCTCTTTCAGCCACGGACGAATTTTATCCATGTAAGCTTTATACATTTTTTCCATACGAGTCTGTTCAATCATTGCGCCATTCTCTCCAAACTTAATTAAGTCTGGATTAAAATGCGCATTGAAAAATTCAAGAGAATAATCGTCAAGCAAATAATAAAGACCAGATTTACAATTCTTTTTTAAGAATTTATTAAAATTATAAACTGCTGCAACATCTTGGTATTTATCTGGAATAATACCATATTTAATCAAAGTTGGCATATTAGCAAGAGTTAATTTATTTTTCGTTTCTGCAATACTTTCAATATAATTACGAAGAAGACTCTCGCGCGAAATAGAAGAAATTTTATCAAATGCTCCACATTTAATCAAATTAATAACTTGAAGCTTTGTACTTTTAACTTTCTTCAAGAAATCTTCAAAAGAATTATATGGCCGATTATCAATGATTTCATTTGCATAATCTGCACTAACTCTTGTGATACCTTTTAATCCATAAATAATTTTATGATGCGCAACATCTGGGACAAAAGTATAACTTGAAGCATTAATGTCTGGAAGTTCAACATCGACACCAAAATTCTTCATCTTGCCAATGGCAGAGCTGATTTTACCATATTGAACAGTTTTTGAAGATTTCTTTTTAGTATCTTCTTCATCTTCCAATTCATCTTCAATATCATTGCCTAGAGTATAATCTTCATCTTCTGGATTATCTTCAAGACCACCACTATCAACAATTAAACAAGCCGTATCCCAATAAATTGGATCATAAAAATATGCCAAATTTAATTCTTGAATTGCTACTGTTGAATAAGCTATGGTATGAATAATACTGAATGAATAACCCATCTGCTTTTCGGCTTGAGACCAAATCCAATCAATAATATCTTTAGAAGTTCCTAATTCTCTTCCCCGTTGATACAAATTTTCTTTTAAAGATGCAATTTCTTTAAATTTCTTTTTAGCAACAGTTTTACGAACTTTATTTGCTTCATCAACATTATAATTTGTAAATGGCAACATAACCGCGCGCATAAGAGATTCTTGGCTGTCCAATACACCACCAAATTCTTTCATAAACTCATAAAGTTTATCTTTTTCTTCAGTAGTAGCATTAAGATTATAAATATCTCTTTTTAATTTTTCTGGATGCTCTTGGTATTCAACAAATTCCTCAACAGGAGTCTTTTGTCCTTTTTCTGGCATTAATCGCATCAAACTATTTGACTGTGCGAGAGTAAGCAAACTTTTTGGTTTAATCTGTTTTGCTGTTTGCAATCCAACAGGGGTATCAAATTGGAACAAACTAATAATTTTATTGTCACCAACAAGTTTCCACATTTCTGGATTATCGTAATCAATAACGTCTGGATTTAGATATTTCATATAAGTGGCTTTTAAAGAACCTTGCCACTCTATTAAACCGTCATTAAGAAGTAATTCCATTGTAGTACGGATTCTATCCAAGCCGTCAATGGTTAAGAAGTCATATTTAATATGTCCTGCATACTCTTCATCATGAAGTTCCCATTGACTACATTTAACGCCTTTAGGACTCTTCATCGTCGCGCCAAGTTCTGTAAATTTATCGTTTGTTAAGATAATACCAGAAGCATGAACTCCACGACGACTAATCAATCCTTCAATGTTTTTTGCAACATTCCAAATATCTTCATGTTTGCCCATTTCTGCAATAAATTGCGGAATAGGTTGATACCCTTTTTCTTCGTCTCCGTAATAACATTGCTGTAAACTTCTAACAAAACCACGGTCAATAGGAATTAAAGAACTAAGAAAACTTCCTAATTCTGGTTCGTATCCTAAGCCACGTGCAGCAGTTTGCAATGCCGCTTTTGAAGTTTCAGTACCAAAAGTTGCGACACTCGTTAATTCTCCTCCAATGGATTCAAAATAACGGCGAACTGCTTCAATAAATCTTTCACGCTTAGATGCCTGAGAATCAATATCAACATCAGCTAACTCTGCACGTCCTCTTGAACAAAATCTCCAATAAGGAAGTGCAGTTGGACTTTTTAATGGATCGCGCTGAATAATATCCATTAAATATGCACTTAACATTGAACCCACTGAACCACGCCAAGGACCGACTAAAGAATCACCGTCTGTCCAAGCAATATCAATAACTTTGCGAACGGTGATAAAATAAGCACTCAAACGCTCTTGAATTTTTTCGGATACAATCCACATTTCTTGAAGTTCTTCTTCAAGTCTATCAAGGTGAATTTTATCTAAACAATTTAATTCAAGTCCTTTTTGAATAATACTATAAAGAAAGAATTTATCTTCTTCGTATTCACTATTCAAATACTTATTTAAATATTCTCGTTCGCCAATGATTTTTTGTGGCTCACAATGGATTAAATGCCAATCAAGAGGAATACGAGGAACAATTTGCTTATAAGCCAAATCATATTCTTCAATCATTGAACAAACTTTATTACTATTTTCAAAAATTTGAGTAATAAAATCATCATCAAAATAATTAAGTTTCTCTCGAATTTCCTCCGCACTCATCATATAAGTGTAAGCGTAGAAATCATCAGTCTCTCTATCTCCATCGCCAGAATTAAGAAAACTCTTATGAATTTCTCTATCCTCTTGACGTAAATAGTGACTATCAGTTGTAACTGTAATATTAAAATGATTCTTTTTTGCAAACTGCGCAGCTAAAGTATTAAAGGTAACTTGTTCTTTACTTAACCCAGGCTGAATTTCAATAAAGAAATTTTCCTTACCAAAAATTTGTTCACACCAGTGACAGAAATTTAATGCTTTTTCATACTGTTGATTTAAAATCAAATAATCGAAAAAGCTACCTAAGCAAGCTGTTTGTGCAACTACATGCCCAGAATTGTTTCCGATAATTTCTTCAATGTCTGAATAATAAGTTGGAACACGCTCCATAAATTGATAAAAACTTCTATTCCAAGCCCTTGAAGACAATTCTCGAAGTTGTTTATTTCCTACTTTATCTTTTGCCAATAAAATAAAGTGCCAAAATTTATCCTCGCCTTTAATAAAGTTTTTTGCACTTAAACCATCACGACAAAGATAAATCTCATTTCCTAATACAAGTTTAAAATTTTTAACTTGATTAGCCCATTCGTCATTTGGTTCTGTCTCTAAAATCTTTTTTGCTTTTGATTTTAAAGATTTCATATATTTTAAAGCTTTGATATAACCAGAAACACTCTCGTGGTCAGTGATTGCCACACCCGTTAAACCTAATTCCAAAGCATAATCAATTAATTTATCTTCTTTGATAATACAATCGAGCATACGGATATTAGACCCACTAAGAATAATGGGTATGATTATGTCCACTAAAATATCCCATTATTTCTTAGAATCACCTCTCTTTCTAATGCTTTCAATAAAATAATCTGATACGGTATTGGTTTTTATTTTAAATTCTTTCCATTCTTCTATAAATATTATATCACATTCTTACGCAAAAATCAAAACATTGCCCTACCATTTTCAAGTTCATAATCTTCTATGATAACTTGAGGAGTATAATTACCCATAAATTGATTTAAATTCATTTTGCCATAAACAGTAATTGCGCCGATAGAATAAGACTGGACTTTTTGTGCAAAATCGGCATCCTTGAATTTAACAAAAGCAATTCCATCTTTTTCAATTTTAACGGAGTCTTTATTTTTGCCCATAATAAATACATCATTTTGGGTAAAAAGAATTTTATTAACAATAATTTTAGGTTCTTCGACGCCTTTACCATAAACATTTTTTATAGCATCTAAATCAATACAAATAGATTCAATATCACTGCAGAAATTCCCATCAAATTCAAAATCTACAAGATAACTATTTTCACCTAAATTAGTATTAGCTAATTTCTTATTACAATACTTCATAAACTTATTTAAATTTTTCTCTGCGATTCCGATACCTGCCGCACTTTCATGTCCCTCAGCATATTCAACCAATCCACTCTCAGTACAAAAATCTTTAAAATTTGCAAGAGGACTATTTGAATTAACCCTAAAAGAACCTTTAAATATATCATCATCTGCTAAGCGAATTACAATAGCAGGACGATTATACATTTGACAAAGCTTCATAGCAATTAAGCCAGTCAAATTAGGATTGACATATCTCGATTCGTCGTCATCAAGGGCAACTAGAAGAACTTTGTTTTCATCTAAACATTCTTTTTCAATTTTCCCACAAAGGAATTGAACGCTTTGATCAATCATTTTATTTTGATGATTACGCGCATTAGTGGCAATTCGTGCGGCTTTATCTGCAATAACTTCTGTATCGCCAGGCTTTGCTCCGCGTTTGGTAGAAGGTTCGGTATCATTCGGGCCGCTAATAAATGCTTTAAATAAAGTTTCTTTTTCTGCCATTGTCCCTACACGAATTACTGCATTAACAAGAGGCGCGATAAAAAAAGAAACATCAGTAGGAGTAATATCGTCAACATTCCCTATCGAGAAAGATTGTTTTAAAGCAAAACGAGTTAAACCATAATTTTTTAAATTTGTTAAACCTTGACTGATAATATATCTTGTCTCAAGATTTCTTAAATCCATCATATCGCCTATAATGCCCATTGCAGCGAGGTCAAGGAAATTGTCAGCATAATTATAGCCATATTTTATATCAAAATATTTAATAAATTTATAAACAACTCCAGCGCCAGATAAATCTCGGTTAGGATATTTTCCTAATTGATTATTAATTACAATCGCATTTTCGCTTTCTGTTTCACACAGGTGATGGTCAAGAATAAGAATATCAAAACCTTGTTCTTTTAATATTTTATGTTCTTCATATTGATTAGAACCTGCATCTGGAATAACAATTAACTTCGCTTCGTGAGGGACTTTATCTAACTCAACACCATGCTATTTCCCCGAGTGCATAGACCAAAGAATTTGAATATCCGGTTTAATCAATTTTAAATAATTATAAAGAATAGCAGAAGATGTAACTCCATCTTGATCGCAATCGACTACGTCATAAATAATTGAATTAGCATCTAAATGTTTCTTTAAAAGTTCCGCGCCAGCGTCCATATTCTTCAAAAGAAGAGGTGAATAAAGAACTTCCTTTGAAGGTTTCAAATATTGAATCATTTCATCGTGATTCAATCCCCTTGCGCGCAATAAAGTTTCGACATAAGATTCATCTGGTAGATGATTAATTTTACTATTTAATACATACTTCATTTAACAAAAACTCTCCTATTGAATAGTTTTTCAAATGTCTCTACTCCACTATCAAAAGGAGCAGCTTTATATTCCAAAATTTCATCTGTGTCAAAAATAAAAGAAAAATTAGCATAGTTCTTGTATTTTTGACACATCGAATAAAGTTTATTAAAATATATTTTTTGAGATATTTTATCGTGATTCATACGGTCATAAGCCACAATTATATCAGTAACACCCAATTTAACTAATTGCTTTACTAAAAATTTATTAAACTTGTCACCACAAGTTGCAACAACACAATTATTATCCCCATACCAACCATCGGCAATCAAAGAACTTTTTTCACCTTCGGCTAAAATTGCTAAATGATTCTTTTGGATAGCCTGTTTATTAAAATTTAACCCATAAAGATTATACATTAAAGGATGAGTGTAAAATTCTCCTTGAATATATGCCGGCATATATTTTCCACCGTGATCAATTTTATATTCATCTAAATTTCTAACTCTAATTCCAATTAAATCTCCATCAATATTATAATGAGGAATAATAATTTGATTATTGGCTTCAGAAAAAAGTATATGATATTTTTTCATGCTTTTTATTGTAATTCCATCATTTATCCATTCGATAGGATAGAGTTCGTGGAAACAAGCAAGAACTTTGCTATCATATATTTTATAAACAGGTTCCGCATTGCCATTTACATATCGGTCACTAATGCTTTTATAAGAATCCGCGCTCTCAACTTTTTCAAAAAATACATCAGAATATTTACTAATAACATTAAAAACTGATGTAAAATCATTCGGTAGGTTACGTAGTTCAAGCATCTTTTTAACTAGCTCATAAATATCAAAACTACCACAATGAGTATAACAGTGAAACAGATGAGTATTAAAATAATAATATAATTTTTTGCTACCATCTTCTTGTTCAAGATTGTGACAGATAGTTGGTAAAATCAGACAACCATTTGAAGTATTCTCTTCATAATTCAAATCTGGAATAAAATGTTGGATGATTTTTATTATATCATCTGGTTCAAGTTCCTCTTTTATTTTATCATAATCAATCATAATAAGCGAGAACTCACTTTCTTAATTTTAGGTTTCTTTTGAAAATCTATTTTGTTTTCGATATAAGTTGAACTTTCTGCGGAAGTAATAGTTAAAGGACTATTAAAAGGCGGTAATTCTTCTTTTGATTCTTTAAAATTTTCTCTTGTTGCAATCACTTCTTCATTCACTTCCATATTTTCATTTTCTTGTTCTTCATTACCTAAACCAATTTCTGGAGTTAATTCAGTTTCGTCTGATTCTTCTATTGAATTTTTAAGTTTTTCAGTATCAAGAAAATAAGCAGTCTTAAACTTAATTTCTTTAAAATCTTTTATTTCTTCATAGTCGCCAGTTGTGATAAGAATATCTTTTTCACGGCAAGTACCTAAATCAAGTATTGTCCAAATTTTTACTTGATTATACCTACTACGACGATTTTTATAAACATCAATAACATGAGTAGGCATTGGCAAACCAAGAGATTCAATTAATGGAGAAATAGTTGCTTTTTCTTCATCACTAATTCTAACCATGATACAACCAACATCAGCTTTATCTGCTACGGCTTTTGAAGAACGAATAAAACTTTGATCGCGCACTCCACGACCGTTTTTAAAATCACCACTTAACTGAGTTGAACTTGACATGAAAATATGAAGTTCAGTAGCTAAATCTTTTAAAGCAGTTGATAACAAGAAAAGTTGAACATCTTCACGCAAATTATTTGATTTAAATTCACTCAAAAGTCCTGGGCTTGAAAAAATATAATCATAAAAAACATACTCTATCTAATCAACTTGTTTGTGATTTCTTACACAAGCTTCAATTTGATTAATAGATGGATCTGGAATTTTATCCAAAATAAAATTATCATTAAAACATTCAATTACATCAAGTGCTTCATCAATAATTTTTTCTTCGAGAAAATTACATTCTGCATTTAAAATTTTATCTTCATTAACACCAGATACATTTGCTAATAGCATTGTTTGGACTTCATCTCTGTCCAACTCTGTTGTAATAAATAAAATTTTATTATTTAATCCAGTATCAACCCAACATTCTTTATGCCAATCATAATATTTAGGAATCGCTAATCTACAAGCGTCTCCTACTGCAAGACGTGTTTTACCCACGCCACTTCCTGCGCTTCGAATATAATATTTGCCCAATCTTGCGCCAGATACAACCGTATTATAAATAGAACCAGATAAAGGTTGCCCAATTTCTGGTTTCTTTTTTAAAGATTGTACTAACTCGCGCAAACCAACAGAAGCGCCAGCGGAAGTATTCAAATCACTGGTATTATACTCTTTTTCTACTATTGATAAACGTTTTCTAACTTCGTCAAAAATTGTAGAAATATCTGCCTGCTCAAAACGCTCTTGGGTTTCTTTGTAATTCGCGGCTAAAGGATTATCGCAATAAAAATAACTTATATCGAAGCCGCTCTTTTTAAGAGAACGAAGCAAAGAGTATTTTTTTAAACGATTATAATAATAATCAAAAGTATCTGGATTACTTAATCCTTCGCAGTCTTTAATATATTCAAGTCCATTGCGCTTTTCATATTCACTTTTTATTTCCTGGCGCTCTTGAAAGAAATTATCTAAATCGACGACACTAATCGTTCTCGCGCCAGAAGCATAGAAATTCTGAATCGCTTGATAAATATACCTATTTAACAAATCATCAAAATCTGTAAAATTTATATCATATCTATCTGCTTGAGAAAGGATTGTCGTGTTTTTCATTAAGCATCCAATAACTTGCATCATTGAATTCTTATCAGACAATGGCATTTAATCACTCCAAATCTTTATAAAGTTCTGGGTTCGAAAAACTTAAATCCCATCCATGAATATTCGCAATTCGTTGTTTCTTTTCATCTTCTGTTTCTACTTTCTTTTCTTTTGAAAAATCAATATCTACAATTTTAGAACCCATTTTAAAAGTAGCTGGGTTTATTTTTTGAGACGACTTTTCTATTGATTTAAAATATTCATTGGCATCTTCATAAATATACGGAACAATACCAATACCGCCATTGGCTTTTTCAATACTTTTATTTTTTACAATATACCAATAATTAAGGGCATTGTAAATGTCTTCATTGGTAAGTCCTTGCTTTATAAAAGTTATTCTTTGGCGCTCTATTTTTTGAAAATCATATTTGCCAAAAGCAACCTTTAAAACTCCATAAAGTTTATCAATCCATTGATCGTCCGCACTAAAGTATTTTTCATAACACTCTTTGTGCGCCCAACGAGTACCTACTCCAACTAAACAAGCATCATCAGTATCTAAGTCAATCATTTTATTGCAGTACAAGCATTTTTTTGTTTTCGCTTTTTGTTCCGTAACAGTTCTGCCATTTTTTTCAGCTTCTTCTTTTATTTTTTTAGCTGTTTTTAAACGATTAAATTCAGTAACTGGCATCCAATTATATTGCTCGCCACAATGTTGATGTGCATAACGACGTGAATTTAGTTCTGTGCTACCAAGCGCTTTAAGAGGACGTCCATAAGACTCAATATTCCTATCAATAGGAAGCTCGCAATAACAGCATTTTACAGGAGTTAATTTTTTTGCCATAGTTTATTCCTCTCATATTTTCTTCTATAAATATTATATCACAACTAAAAACTTTTGTCAACAAAAAAGGAGAGAACTTGCGTTCTCTCCGGTAATCTATTATAGAGTTTTATATAGATCTTCTAAATCAGAAACAGTAAGTTCAAGCGCATCCTGTTGCGCAGGAGTAGTTTGAGAAAGAAGAACTTGAGAACCAAAATTCTTTTCAATAATATGATTCATTTCACCAACGGTGGTATCTGAATCGTTTTTTTCAAGAATTTTAACCCAAATGTCTTTTGCTTCTGCCATCACTTCATCAAAAGGACGAACTTCAGATTGATAGAAGTTATCTCCTTTTTCAACAGTCCCCTCAGAACCAACTTGCTTATCAATAGCATCATTGACAGCATCAACTAATTCTTGATAACCAAATTTTGCTTTGTCAGGAATATAGCGGAAACGAGAACCGGCTTGCATATGTTTATTGCCTTTAAAGTACATATAACGAGTGCCAATTTCATCTTCCGCACTACTATATTCAATGCCAATGTAAATAATAAAATCGACTAATTTATTTACGATGTTTGCGGCAATAGATGGACAAGCAGGAACAATTCGAGGATATTCTTCTCCATTCTCCTTAATGGTTTTTTCTTGCGCGTGACTGATAAAAATAATACCATAGCCCATCATCGCAATGTCGCGGAAAATTTTAGAAAACTCTTTCTTGAGTTTTGTCCAACCACCGCCATAAGGAATGTCACCAATAGATTGAACTCCATTAGTACTACAAATATATTGCTCACAAAGATCGTAAGCAATATCTACGGTATCTACTGAAACAAAATCAAACTTCTCTTTTACTTTGTCATTGGCCAGCTGCTTTACCGCAAGTTTAAAATCTTTCCAAGAAGTAATATTAATTTTATAAATATTATTCAAACCATTAGTACCTGGCTCAAAAGAAAAAATCAAAGACTTCGGAAAAGAAGCTACAAGACTAGTCTTTCCAATTTTAGGAAGGCCATAAGCTAAAATATATTTGCCTTTAAGGTCTCTTGAAATTTTAGTAGGTTCCAAATTTAATAAATCAATAGCCATGTTATTTACTCCATATATTATATCTCAACTTTCATTTTAAAATAAAAAGGAGTGGATTGCTCCACTCCCTAAAATTTCTTAGAAACCGCGGCTTAAACGATTTGCGTTAGCTTTAGGAGCAGCAGTTTGAGTATTCTTTAAACGCTCTTCAGTTACGCGCTTCTTTTCATTTAGTGCCGGAGCAACTTCGTCGATGTTATAAGCGTTATCTTCGTCATACGGTGCGGAACCAGCAGTTACAACAAACTCATGAATGTTACGAGTGCGAACTTTAGTAGGAGCTTCACCGAAAGCAGTTACATCAGCGCTAGTAACTTCAACGGTTTCAGAACCATAACGAATCTTACCGCTCAATTTAACGGTATTCTCTGGCTCCCAATTCTGCTCAATATAAGAGACAGCTTGAGGATTCTCAACAATATAACGAATCTTATCGGGAGTACCGTTATACTGAATTACAAGACCATCAACCAACATACGACCAGTGGTCTCTTCATTCTTAACTTCATCTGCGACATTAGCAATGACAATTTCTTGCTCAAAAGATGCATCCTCTTCCTCTGCCGCAACGCCAGAACGCTTAGAGAAGAAAGAACCATTAATTACAGTAGTGGAAACAATAGTGCCATCGCGTCCAAGGAAATTATTTTCCTGAAGACGACAATTGCACTCATAAGAATCTGCCTTAGTCGGATCGCCAGTTGCTGCAACAGAAATACCCTTAGTCATCAAATCTTTTGCGTTCTGATATGCAGGATTGGGTTTGCCAGCATTGGTTTTCTCAAATGCGAAAACACGAACTGGAATAACTTCAGTTTCCTCAATGTCACTTACCATTTGATTAACAAGGAAAGTAACATCGCCGCTGATATAATGGCGACCGTCCTTTGAACTGTCGCGCTCCTGCAAATTAATTTCATTGAGTCTGCCGAGAATATGTACATTATTATATGCTTGCTTCAACATAAAACTTTCTCCAAATATTTTCTTTTTACAATTATATTATATTACAATGTTATATTAAAGTCAAAATTTTATAAAAGAAAAGGGGAGTAAAACTCCCCTAAATTATATTTTGGTGTATCTATTACTCAGCGCTCTTTGCGGCCTTAGCAGCAGCCTTAGCAGCCTTCTCAGCAGCCTTACGCTCGGCTTCCTCGGCCTCGGCCTTCTCAGGATCAAAAGCCATGCCCTCGTCAGTCAAAGCAATATACTTAACAGTGGTCTTCTTGCCCTCAACCTCGATAACATCCTCAGTACGAACGGCATAGCCCTTACGAACAAGACCATTGACAGAACCAGTAACAGCAGAAACGGTAATGCCGAGCTTCTCAGCAATCTCGCCAGCAGTCAAATTAACATCGTGATTGTCGTGAAGAAAATGAAATACATTCTTAGAATTCTCAGTCATAATAGAATTACTCCTTAAACTTAAATACTTTTTAATTTATAAACATTTTAGAAAACCTTTTCTTGATTTTCTATAAATATTATAGCATAAACATTATTGAAAGTCAATTATTTAATAGCTTTTATTTTCAAAATTTAATTTTGAATAAATTTAATATTTAATTTTCTATCTCTTAACTTTCTACAAATATTATAGCACATCGTGCGGTAAAAATCAAGTAATTGATTTGTCAAGTTCCTCAATAAATTTTGTGACTAAAGGAATTGTTAAATCAACTTTCTCCTTTTGAGTATTAAGGACGCGCAGACGATGTTCCATAATCATTTTTAACTGTTTTTCATTATAATCAGAAATATCGTCATTGATAAGTTTATCCATTAAACTTTTATACTCTTCTATTGTATTACGAATCGTTTCTTTTGGACTATCTTTCAAGCCAGTATCTTTTGCACTCTCAAGAAAGTTTTCCAAGTCTCGAATAGTAGTTTCAATAGACATAGTTAAAAGACCAAAGTTGTCTTTAATACACTACTTCATCGGAAACACCTCTGTTTGATTTTCTATAATTAGTATAGCATACAAAACAAAAAAAGTCAAGGTAATGACACCTTGACTTAAATATTTATTCGACAATCAATCCGGTTACATATTGCCCATTTTTAAGATTAATAGATTTTACTCCAACTGTCGCACGACTGGTAGTAGGAATTTCATTTAAAGAAATTTTTATAATTGCTCCGGTACTAGCAACAGAAACAGTTTTCGAATCTTCGCGCACGGATGCAAAACCAGCCAATTTATCCTCATCATTTAGCTTATGAATAATTGCTCCTTTTGCTGCGCGGGAAGTAACTGAAAATTCATCTAAATCAGTCTTTTTAACTTGTCCTGCTTCGGTTACAGAGATAAGCTCTTTAGCATCTTTTCTAATAACACAAGCATCACAAACTTCATCACCAGGACGCAGAGTAATTCCACGGACACCAATAGTGTTTCTACCTTGAGTATTAATTTCAGTCAATGGGAAAATAACGACATAGCCGTTTTTGGTAGTGATTGCAAGATTATCTTTATTATTTACAATCATCACTCTTTTAATAAAATCACCATCGGTTAATTTAATCGCAGAAACGCCTTTAGTACGCTTAATATTATACTCTCTTAAAAGAGTTTTTTTAA
>OGLB01000122.1_pt1 | contig 49320 bp, 46 predicted proteins | sample 1572551 | NCBI WGS metagenome assembly OGLB01 (sample SAMEA2582003, study PRJEB24529) | metagenome | biome: Human gut stool | place: China | collected 2011
AGGAGCACGATGAGACCGCCTTGCGAGAAGTGAAAGAGGAGACAGGTGTAAGCGCATCTATAATCAAATACGTGGGAAAGAGCAATTACACTTTTAACACGGCATTTGATGTGGTAAATAAGGATGTTCATTGGTATCTCATGATGTCTGACAGCTATTACAGCAAGCCACAGAGAGAAGAGTATTTCGTGGATTCCGGTTACTACAAATACCATGAAGCCTACCACCTTCTGAAATTTCCTAACGAGAAGCAGATACTTGAACAGGCATATTCAGAGTATGTTGATCTTAAGAAAAAGAATCTGTGGGGAAACAAGAAGTATTATTAATCAACAAAAGGACTTCTGTATGCAGGTACAGAAGCCTTTTTAGTTTTCTTTTGAGGGTAAGACATGAACAGAAAGAATGCAGACAGATCAAAACAAAAGAAAAAGAGAACAGCAAAGGATATAGTTCTTGACATACCGTTGGTCGTTTTTTTACTTATAGCAGTTGGGAGCGGTGCGTATCTTGGAAGGTATTATTATATTGCGAAGAATGCGCAGAATAACTTCAATGATCTTAAAGGAATGCTCGATACCGATGGGGATGATACCGAAAAGGTTACGGTGGAGGTCTCGGATAAAAGTAAGGACAATGGCGAGAAGAAGATACTCAAGAAGTTCGAGAAGTTATACGAGAAGAATAGTGATATTGCAGGATGGCTCACGATCGATGGCACGACCATAGATTATCCGGTCATGTACACTCCCGATGACAACGATTATTATCTGCATCTGGACTTCGATAAGAACTGGAGTGATCCGGGTACACCGTTCATAGATATGAACTGCAGACCGTTTGATGACAGAACGGACAATGTTCTCATATACGGACATAACATGAAGTCGGGAATAATGTTCAGAGAGCTGCTTCAGTATGAGGACGAGAGCTTTTATAAGAAGCATAAGAATATCAAGTTTGACACGTTGTATGAGACCGGAACATACGAGGTCATCGGTGCATTCCGATCGGAGATATATCCTGACGATGACACGGAGCACTATCATTATTATGAGTTCTTTAACGCTGCGGATAAGGCGGAATTTGATGAATATATTGATTTTGTCAAGTCAAACACATCATATGACAGCGGTGTTACGGCTGAGTACGGTGATGAACTCATCACACTTTCAACATGCGCTTCACACACTGAGGATGGCAGATTTGTCGTGGTTGCGCGAAGGATAACAGGGGATGATAAGTAGTTGACACTAAATGGGGCATGTGTTAATATAACAAATGTCGCAAGCGCCGGCTTGTCGGAATTGGCAGACGAGGCAGACTCAAAATCTGTTGGTGGCAACATCGTGCGGGTTCAAGTCCAACAACGATACTCGCAAACCCTTATAGAAAGGAGCTTTGCACATCTGATTTTTAAAAGTAATCAAAAAGGTAATCAATAAGCAGGAATGACGGAACTGGTAGACGTAGCAGACTCAAAATCTGCCGTAGGCGACTACGTGTGGGTTCGAATCCCATTTCCTGCATTTAATTAAAATCGTAAAAAAATGGGAGCACAGAAATTAATCTGTACTCCCATAAATTTTATCTAACTATAATATTTAACTCTTATATCCATATCCAATCATAGCTGTTGGATTATATGTAATCTGAACGTTACATTTCAAATTACTCTTGATTTTATTTCTAACTTCTTCATCATCGCTCTGATAAGTATTAACTAGCCTAGGCAAAATAAAGTTACAATCTTTGCCTAACTCATGTACAGTTCTGCTACTGGTTACAAGCTGAGTATCACCTTTAACATATATTTTTTCATCAGCAATGCAATTTTGCACTGTGAATTCCCTATCAAGAGTATACGACTCAGTATTAGGATCATAGTAATATGTACCAAACTTCAAATTACCAGCTTCCTTGACTGTAATAACATAATCTGCATCAATATATCCATATACATCAGAAGTGAATATAATATCACTTTCAAGAGTGTCTGATAGCTCTATATTGAACGATTTATCTTCCTGCAAGGCATAAGGTGTATTTGCTGTAAATGTCAAATTAAAGCCAATTATCGAGCTATTAAGCATTACTTGCTTACAAGTAAATGTTCCTACCCAATATATATCCTCAAACCCTATAACATCAAGCTTGAACTTCTTATTTCTCAAACTTAACCACTTCTGTATTTTTCTTGCTTGCTCAACTGATATATCCATATTCTCATAGTTAGCACAAGGATTTAAACAGATAGATAATGAAAGAGTAAATGGTTCATCATAAGAAGTAGAATATAAATTGAATTTATTCGATTCTGATGGTTTCTCTTGGTTCAACGTCACGTCAGCACCGGATGATACTTCAACTGTTCCTGATGAACTGTCAAAGTTGCAACAGATATAACCAAAATCAGATAATTTCTTCCCATTAAATGTAAAATCTAATATATTCATATTACACCTCCTATGATATTCTAATTGCCTGAATGTAACTGTTAATAGTGCTCAATGTCGCACCACTTGACTGTATTCCCTGAAGGTTGAGTTTTGTTGATGTTTTCAAGTTCGCAATATATGAGCACTGTACACTTGTTACTCCTTTTGTTGTTCCGGCTATATTCATCTGTTGGCTCTCTCTGAAGTAGTCAGTAGGTGATGTGGCAAATCGTGCGCCTCTCTGTCCATTGGCGGCACTATTAAACAGTACAGTACCATTAACAACGTATTGTCCTGCTGGCAACGTAACTGATGCGCCTGTGTCTGTCCAAGTACCTGAGTTCATGGATTTTTCACCAACGGTTTTTGATATTATCTCACCTAAAACATTATCATTGTGATACATTGTGCCATCTCGATCAACTCGAAATGTCAGCTTGCTGTTTTCGTCCTGTATCCAAATAACTGGTTTGCCATCTTCATTACAGAGTATTAACCCTGCTCCACCAGCACCCATAGAAATATTGGCATTACTAGACATAGTTCCTGATATTCTTGTTTTAGAAAAATACCAATTATCAATATTGACACCGTTATAAAAAATATTCTTATATGTTGTATCATTTGAAATTTGGTAACATAGAGAAAACTTATCTATATTTCCTAATGTTGTTTTGCTAGACGTACTAGTACCAAAACGCAATCCCTTATGTTCTTCTGTATTACATAAAATTAACCATGAATCTTGGTCTGTTTCTTCATATCCTCCAGTAGGGAATATACCACCCGCAAAATTACCTTTTTTCCATAGTTTTAGCAAGCCACCATTAAGAGAAATTCCATAATTTGAATCATTTATTCTAATACCGTCAAGTCCAAGATATGTCCCCTCGTCACTTGAATACAACTGTGTTAAATTTTTTGATAACGCTGAATCTATAATAGTCCATCCACCAATAGTACCACCATAGGCAGTGATATTACTGGTATATAACTGACCTGCACGAGTTACCCTAAATTTAGCTGTAGTAGCAGAAGAACCACCAGCCCAAAACGCCCAATCAGAACTAGATGCACTAAGCCCAACTGTTTTGTCAGAAGATTGTAAATATGTAGAATCAAGTTTAAAAGAACCAATACTACCAGAAGTTGCTGTAATATTATCTGACGTTACTTTACCACTTATATTTACATTGCTTGCATATAAATCACCACTTGTAGTAACGCCAAATTTAGAACCAGCGGTGAAACACCAACCAGAAATAGCGGATGAGCCACCAACTGCTTTATTTTCTGTCGTTCCTGTTGACATTAATACTGACTTGTCAGTTCCCCAAGTTCCATTAACCAATGCATTAGTGTTAATATTAAACCCACCGATAGTTCCTGAATTACTTATAATAGTACCATTCAGATATACATTATCCGCATACAAACCATAACCAACGCAATCATAAGTATCACATTTTAATCCATCAAGATAACCAAGTCTCACACTTGGAACAGTATACACTGTATCAGGATCAGAGTTTGATTTATTGCCCCAAATATCAACATAAGGCGCAGAATTTGCATTGCCTGTAGCAGACATTCTAATTCCGACAGGGGAATATACATTCTCAGTAGTTGACCCAATCTTTTTACCATATCTCTGATAGAGCATTACACTAACATCACTGTACGATGCGCCATTTTTAGCTGTAGAAAAATGATCGGCTATTGAAGATTCGACAGTAAGTGTTAATGACATAGTATTAGCAGTTGTATTCAATTTAGCAGCCATAATGCCACTACATCTAATATTCAATCCGTCAATTTTACCTTGGAACTTAATTTTAGAATTTTGTGCCCAACGCACACCTTGAATAGAATCAGAAGTAATTGCTGTTTTATCTAAAATAGAAACAGTAATGGTTGTAGAACTTGCTTTAGATACATTAACTGTTGCACCTGATTGAATATATATTGTAGGAGCAACACAGAACTCGCCACCCAAATCTTGAATAGTATTCAACTCATACTTAAATGCTTTCAGAGTATCATTAACTGTTACATTGGTTGCTGTGATATTGTTAGCAGCGAGAGAGTTATTAATTGTAACTGGAACGGTAAACTTGGCAGAAGATTGATTAAACAGTACCTTATTACCAGCGTCTCCTACCTGAAATATCCCATCTGTTCGCACTGTGGTTTTCCCGAAATATACACCATTAGTCCATGCCAAAGTATCGTTTATACCGAGCCACCCATTGTTCGCATAATCCCTAATAGATACCTTACCGTTAATAGATATTTTACCATTAGCTTGTGAATTACCTACATTTAATGTACCAGTAGTGGTAGCATTACCGTTAACAGTCAATCCACTTGCCGTTATACTCGTTGCCGTGAAATTAGTCGCACTCAATGTCTTAACACTTAATGAATTTCCAACACTTATATCATTACAAAAAAGCTTGCCCAGTAATCTACTAGATCCTGTGACAAGCAAATTTCCTAATTGTGCCAAGCAAAATCACTCCTTTCTGAGAGCGATATTACTCGCCCTCCGTTGTATTTTCATCTTCTTCATCGTTTACCTTATCCATGAATGACAGCATTTCTATATCATCCATATTGAGTCCACAGTCATCAGGCAGAGTCTCGTACATTGAATCCATATCAAATGTAGTAATAGTTACCTGTGTCTTATCTCTAAGAACTTCCTGAAGCTTCTTATCGCACTCAGCTAACTCATTCTGATATTCCTCTCTGAACTCTTCCTTGACATTTACATTCTTCTGACCGTTCTCTTCAACTTCCTCAGTTTTACCATCAGCAACATACTTGTCGCCAAGTGACTGCAAGAGATCTCTCTTCATCTCCATAAAACTCTCATAAGTCTTACCGATTTCCTTAATATTTGTTCTGAGAGCAAGCTGTACCTGAAATGGAAGAGAGTTGAACTTGTTTCTATCAGCCCGTCTACTCTGTGCATACCATTCAGCTACGTTAATGAGTTCAATGTTGTAAAATTCCTTTGTTGTAATCTTCTTATTAAATGACATAATAAATTCTCCTTTTTCTCAACTAAAATTAGGGCATATAACAGCCCATTAACTTATTCTCTATACGGTCTGAATATATGTCCAAACACAACATAATAAGGTTTATTCTCATCATGAAGCACCTTATATTCAAACCAGTCCAATATAAAAATTGACATACATACAATCACAAACCAAGCACAACAGAAGAGGATATTAAGTTGGTTCTGTGCAAATGTTCCCCAAAGTCCTCTATAGTCCCATATGGTAAAATCTTGATTAAATGTAATGCCAAATAAATATTCCAACATGATAGAAGTCAAACCACCAAATAATACTTGCCATGCTAAATCCATATCATATGTGAATATATTGTTATACTGTGAAATGATAATTCCCACAATAAAAGCGAGCATGAACATCGTCCAATGTGTCCAACCTCGCCATAAAATTTCTAAACCACAATATATAAAACCAGATACTATACCAATGTTAGTTAGCTGTAGTATCTTCTGTAGTAGTTTCTGTATTTTCGCCATCTGAATCACCACTTTCTGATGTAGATGTGTCTGTATCAGGTGTATTATCTGAGCCATCTGTAGTTCCTGAACCGCCCATAAACCCAGCAATAAGTCCCTGTATAATCTCAAGAGTATTAGCTATAATCTCGTTATACTGTGCCTGATATGATTCATTAAGAGGTGTGTCATATGTATAAGACATAATTGTATCTCTGTCTGTCTCTCCGTCTAACTGTACACGAAGCAGATTACATTTAGTAGTTTCCTGAGTAATCTTTAATTGCATCTGAAGATAGAGTGATATAATTACTTTAGCAGGAAACATACGGCATTCGTTACCATTTGAGTGATATGGAAGATATGCAACTGCTGGATTCTGCATTGCAGTCAAACAGAGAGAAGAGATATTGTTCTGATCATGTTGTTCAAGGCTGAATGTCTCTGTGCCCTTATCTGTTTCTATTTGTACACCCTTTGATATTTCTGCTGTACAGGTATTATTAAGAATGTCTTTCTTATATGTCTTAATTTCCTCATCAGACATTGTATTAAAATCTATAACAGGACTAATAATATCCTGTAAACTCTGAACTTGTTCAGCAAGATTACTCTTTGTTAGTCTAACCGCCAAGCAATCGACAAATTGGTTCACATCTTCATTGTACTGTGCGCCACAGTCTGTAATGTCAGAGTATGTATCATATATCTCATATAAGCCAACAGATATATCATTCTGAAATACCTGAATGGCTGTTATTTTCTTGAAATTCTCCTTAACTCCATGTAAGTAATCTGTCTGCAAATAGAGCACAGGATCATGCGCAAAATCCTGTGCAGAGAACTTCACAAGAGTATAGGTTTCTTGATTATTAACTAGAACGTAACTTCGCATTTAACGCTCCTTTCTACATAATAAAAGAGCCTACCGAAGTAGACTCTATGTGTTAATTTATTCTTTTTAAATTTCCCATATTTCATTACAAACGACAAAATCATTCGCAATTCTGATTTTAATGTTATCGTTGATTGCGTATTTTAATAGATCCTCATTTTCAACAACCGCATCTGTTTCATATATTTCAGTAGTAATCAGATTCCCTTGTTTTGTTATATTACTCATTCTTCAATTACCTCAGCTAACATTAAGTTTCCATTATTATCCACCGAAGTCCCGACCTTGTAAAGTTCTTCAATAGTTTGGTTATCGAGTGCTGTTGCATAAATTCGGAAATCTGAAAGTTTGCCGCTAAAATATGGTGCAATACAATTAACACCTGCGCTTTCACCACCTAAGAACAAATAGCTATATTTATTAAAATGTATTCCATAGCTTGTATAGGTTTTCTTTTCATATAACTTTCCATCAAGATAAATAGCATCTCCGACAGAAGCATTATATACACATGTAATCATGTGCCAGCCTGATGCCATATCTGATAATTTAATACCAGGATAACCACCTATTGTACTAGTATAAGCATACTTTGATTTATCAGATGTAGTAAAAACGTTTAATGTAAATTTAATTGAACTGTTGACTCCTTCTGTATTATATCCCCCACTCTCAGTACAGCTAAATAACCTAGCATTAAATTTAGTCCAATCATCCATATAAGCCCAACAATTTATAGTTATCTCTTCTTGTCCATCAATCATAGTTGACGTACCACAATTTACATACTGATTTTTTCCATCAAACTTATAACTCCCTAAATACCTCGGAGAATCATCACTCCAAGTAGGACATGTAGAATCTGTTACATTACCATTATTACAATATCCGCTTGTATCATAAATCACATTATCATAAAAAGAAGTGTCATCTTCGAGGGCTGGTGTCCAAGGTGTAACAATAGAAGATTTTTCGAGTTTTACATTCTTAAGCCGTGCTGTAAAACTCGCCTCAACATTTGCGTTATTGTAGAAAGCTATTCGATATTGTTGTCCAACATTTGAAGATGCTTGCTGAGGAATAGTGACGGTTTGCTTTACATGATACCATTTATTTAATTCGCATCCGTTTTGCCCTACTACGGGTAAATTATGTTGAGTTACCCCTCTCCAAGCTCCAGTTGCGGTTTCTCCACTTGGGGCATTAACATATCTTTGTCCCATCCAGAATTCTCCCCTATTAGAACCTGTAGGAAAATTCCAAGCAGTATACATTATGTCATACGACCATGTATATTTTTCGCCAACTGGGTAATCTCTGCATCCATATACAAATCCATCAAGTATAATACCTGCATATGTTTTTTTTGATTTTAAAGTGAACTCGCCATATTCGTCTGTTACAGTAGGAAAATTTTTAAAAAAACCTGTTTTCACGTTTCCTTTACCGTTTTTGATCAGATTCCTACCACCAATTTTTCCGTCAATTTCTCCAAGAGGATAGTGGCAGACCAATCCTTTTGATATTTCCTTGACTTGCTTTGGAGAAAGACAATTATCATAGATACGATAATCTTGGAGATAACGCCCCACATCGTTTTTCATTAAAGGTGTTGATACATCAAAAGTAATATCTCCACTTGAATCCCATTCTTTATGAGCCACTTGAATTCCATTTATATAAATATATTGCATACTTCTGTTATGCGTAATACATATATGAGTCCATTTATTGTCAGGTATTACTCCATTTAACTGCCAATTTCCATTAGGAGAATTATTCTTACTATCTTTCTGACAGCCCCAACAATGTAAATCGTTCCTAGTTGGATAGAGGAATAAAGACCATTTTCTATTATATAGACTTGCACCAGTATCTGAATTTCCGTACAACATACCTTTATTGCTATTTTCTGTAATATATATCCAAAAGCATATAGTTCCTTCATATCCTAAATAATTCTTAGAGGTGGTCATAGAGCCGCTTAATAATGACTGTGAACCAATTTTTCCTATAGAGGCATATGTGATTCCAGAAGAATTTGTAATCGCATCTCCATCTAGCCCTTGATTATATATACTTCCATTCAACGGCAACCAAATTTGTAATCCCAAAGTCTATCACACTCCTTTCTTTATAAAATAGGAGAGTAGTACCGTTCCCTACTCTCCATAATATATTATCTATATGCCTATGCAAAAACAAAGTTTAAGCACTGTAAATTGGCATCATATTCTAGGGTACACTTATCACCAATCATTACTTTATCTGCGCTTATTTGCCCCTCAGAAGCGATTCCCCCCCTTACTTTCAGTGCGCCAGTGGTCTTACTGATTGAAGCTGTGGCAGATGAAATCGTTGTTTCCTTCGAGAAGGTTTTTGATCCTGATATAGTCTGTGTTGTATCTATTGTGACATATTTAGATGTAATTACATTTCCTGCACCATCTTGGGTTGCTTTGATAGCTGAAGCTACTGATTGAGATCCGATATTTGCAGACGTAATTATAGTATTACCATTATGAGTAAAACAACTATCTGAATTTTTAGTAGTAAAATTGATACCAAAATAATGAGATATATTTAACCTTTTATAACCATCACTCGCTTTATATGTACCAATTCCATACCAACTACATCCGGTGTCATTATTGTCAGTAGTCGAAGGAGTCCATTTAAGAATTTGGGACGCTGATGTAGTTATAGTTCCTGTCATACTTCCACCAATTAATTTTAAATAAGTAGAATTAATTGGATTGCCATCTGAATCCTGAGTGGCTTTAGTAGCAGAATCAGCAGATGTAGCCTTAGTTGCGGTAGCAGCATTACCTGTTATACTAATTCCCCATGTACCACTAGCTCCTGTACCATCTTTTTGAGGAACATAATCAGTGTAATTATTACTTGATAAAACGGTCTTCCATGAACCATATACACCTGCTTTTTGACCACGCATTTGTAATTCTGGATTATCACTAGCAGACATAAACAACTGACCATCATACCCTGCTGTATTATCCCAATAGAAATGTAAAATATGTCCATCAGATTTTGGCTTATTAGCAGTCATTAAATTTGTTGCTTTAAATGTAGCTAATCCACCACTGCCAGTAACAGTAACATTTGCATCGGTAAGACGACCTAAATTAGCTAATAAATTAGCCTTTAAAGCATTACCACCAACACTGTCACTCAGAGCATACTTCGTACTTGAACTCAATGCATCAGTAATACCATAACCACTTAGCGTAGTAGGATTAGTACCAGCCGTTACATGACCATAAGTGTCAACAGTAACAGATTTATATGTACCAGCTTTCACACCACTTACATTGTGTGTGATCGCAACTGTCTTATCATCACCTACCGTAGCAGCTAATGCTCCACTTGCGGTTACACCTGAGAAGTCAATCGTACCACCGCTAGAAACCTTGATAGAATCCAGTTTACTACGTTCCTTTTCGGTCATAAGACCAAGACCAGTTGAACCTATTGCGGTCTGAAGATTAGCCTTCGTTATAGTAATCGCATTACTTACGCATGAATAATCCGTACCAGCAAGAATTACTTTAGAAGCATAATTATGTGTATGACTTGATGAAGATGCTCCAATGTCAGAGAGAGAAAATGATATGTCTGATGTGCCATCAAATGACTTCTTAGCTGAACCAATTGTAATATTTCTAGCCGTTGTCAGCTTTCTTGCCGATAAAACATTCTTTGCTGAGTCAGCCGTATTATCTACATTATTAAGACCAACTTTAGATTTCGACAATGCAGGAATATCAGCTTCAACAAGTGTTCTAAATGTTGCCTTTCCATCTGATCCATTAGGAGCTGCAAGTACAGTATTTTTTGTTCGAGTACCTTGAGCACTATAAACATAAGTTTCCCAATCAGATATATTAGCCATAGTATGTGTGTGTGCAGATGGCGCAAATGTTTTTGGTTTATCGGTGATTCCACTCCAAGGAACATTCGATGCAGTTCCTTTCAAATTACCAATTAAACCATTAGTAAACCTAGCAACACCACTAACAAGAAGTGTTCCTGCTGTAAGATCATCTACATCTACCGAACCACCAAATGACACGTTCTGACTAACCGAGTCAAAATCTTTTCTAAGGTATGTGTCTGAAATTGTATTGCCATTCCCATCCTGAGTTGCTTTTGTTGCGCTTGCTACATTAAGAGTAGACGGATTAACCCATGATGGAGCAGAAGTACCTCCACTCTGTAATATATAACCAGCAGTTCCAAGAGATAACTGCGACAATGTACCGCTTGCACTTGCATATATAATACCGTTAGCAGTCCAAGATGATTTGCCCGTACCGCCATAAGCAACACCAATAGTTCCAATTGTCAAATCAGCCGAGCCATTCCACGACTTTCCATTAACACTCAATGTATGAGTAAGCTGATTAGCCTTACTTGCTGTAGCAGTGAGAGTACCATTAACAGTTAAATTACCTGTGACTGTACCTCCTGTAAGTGGAAGATATGTACTACCTACAGCATCCTTACGAGCATATTTATCTGAAAGCTTTGTTCCGTTTTCATAAATAGTACCATCTTTATCTACCTTAAATAGATATTCCCAAGTAGACTGAGAAGAAGACGGATTTTTTACTCTACGAATATACAAGAATTTATTGTCCCATTCATTCTTAGAACCGAAGATAGGTTCAACCATACCCATATCATAGTATTTCTGAGTTTCTTTATCTAAGACATAGTTACCACCATTGATAGTTGTCCATCCCGATTGAATACCAAGACTACCATCTTGTGACATGAGATACCAATGACCAGCCGTAAGAGCAGCGTTGCCCTTAGAAATTAATGCACTATATTCTACACCATTCACAAGCGCATCATCTTTGTTTCTGATATTATCAAACTCAGCAGAGCCAATATACCAGTTATTATTGGCATCTCCAAAGTAACCTGCATCAGCATTTACCGTACCTTGATAAAAGGCATTACCAACTGAATCTAAATAGAATCCAGGTGTGTGAATTTCTCCATTAGACAAGTCAAGAAACGTACCAAATGCACTATATGTTCCATCGTTACCAGCAACATAATTGTTTGACTTTAATGTATCGGTCTTGAGTTTTCCACCTTCAATAATCGTTGCTGAACCATCAGGAGACTTAATCGTGAATTGCTTTGTGATTGCCGTAACAGCAGAATCAGTAAGAGTAAGAGAAGTAGAAGATGAACCTGATTTTACAAGCCATAAGAACTGATCAAGAGATTGTTGTGCCTTTGTTTCGGCTTCTGTAACAGAAGTTCTTACCTTGTTGACGTTATCTATTGTTTCATAAGTCTTTTTGACTGTTGACGTAATAGATTCAGCGGTTGATGTTATATTCGAATTAACTTTTGTAATTTCCTCAGTTAAAGTTTTGTTGGCAGAAGCAACAGCCTCATCTTTTGCGGTTGAGATATCAGAATCCACATCTTCAGGAGCTGGTGTCCAATCGGTTGCCTTATTGCCCTTTTCAAGCTTGAGATTTGCAATAATTACAGATTCCCCTGCTTTTAAGTTATTTTGAAAATATACCAATTGTTTGCTTTTATTTAATGCATCTTTCAAAGTTATATTTACAATATAATGGAAACCATATGTTTTTTTTATAACAGTTTCCTGTGCTGAAGCCATAATGCTATGAGTTGCATCACTATCCCATAAATTTGAAAAACCTACATTAACATTTCCAATCACATCATAAGACAATGTATAGATTGCACTTGGTTCTAACTTATCAAAATTCTCCAATAGACCATTGAACATAAACATTCTCCAAGAAGTAGTAGGAGTAGCACAACTCATTTTTACAGCATTTATACCATTCCAATTAACAGATTCACACGAATATGAACCGTTAGCATAAGCATTTGCCCATTTGGTTTTACCCTGATTTGTTTTTACAAGTAAATTTCTTCCACCAACTTGAATATTTTCAACTTCCTCTTTAGTAGAATAAGTCTTTGACACATCTAATGAAATTTTATCGGCACTTTCTTTTATAGCAGACTTCATCTGCTCAGTAGTCGAATATGATGTCAATTTCTTATCTGTATCAGCAATGGCATCAGACTTAGCTTGATTTGCTTTAGAAGTTGCATCAGATTTGGCTGATTCAAGTGTCTTAGAACCAATACCATCCGCATAACTCTTAGAGGTTGCCAGATTCTCTTCAACAGTTTTCTTTGTAGAATATGTTTCTGAAACAGCAAGAGTAATCTCATCAGCCTTTTCTTTAATAGCACTATTCATATCTTTTGTAGTTGAATAGTTTGTCTTGAGATTATTGCTTAAATCTGTGACAGTAGCAGATTCGGCATAGGTGTCTTTTACCGTCTGTAAAATACCATTTTTTGTCTGTTCAATCTCCGAACTTGTATCTGACCATGTTTTGTAATCTGTCGTCAATTTCTTCTCTGTGGCATTTGCTTTTGATATGGCATCAGCAGAATCAGACAGTGCCTTTGTTACATCTGTATCTGTAAGAACCTGCCATGAATACACTCCACTATCAACTCTGAACCTATATGCATGATTATTATCATCATAATATATATCTCCGATGTGAGTGGCTTTCTCTTCATCAGACCATGTACTTGCAGGTTCATTCTTCAATGTAGGCACATCTGTACCACTCCATGTCTGAATATTCCCATCTATTTGTCCCTGAATATTGTTCAAATCTGTTTCATAAGTAGCATTACTCACATAAGTTTCAGCAACAGTCTGCTTAATTCCGTTAGCACTCTTTTCAATCTCAACCTTCATATCGGTTGTTTTAGCATAAGATTTAAGCTGATTTGCTGTGTTTGCATTTGCATTACTCTCTGCTTTATCAGCATATCCTTTAGCTGTCTCATTTGCAGATGAGAGAGTATTACTACCTACGCCATCAGCATAAGACTTGGCATCTGTAAGCTTCTGCGAACTATCAGATTTTGTCTCATAAGTCTCTGAAACAGTTTTAGTAATAGATGTAGTAATTGTTTCTGCTTTTTTGTCGATTTTATCATTTATAATTTCCGTAGTTGAGTAATTAGTTGATAAATCCGTCTTTACATCATCTACTAATCCCTTGGCTGTATCGGCTACAGACTTAGCACTATTTGCAATACCTTTGGCACTGTTAGAGATATCAACAGCAGAAGAAGCATTTGCATTTGCTGTGTCAGCTTTTTCACTTGCCGAGTTAGCTGTTTTTGTTGCATTGTCAGCCTTACTTGATGCAGTATTTGCAGTTTTATTTGCCGAAGTAGCAATAGTCAATGCGGAAGATGCATTTGTATTGGCAGTATTTGCTTTATTTACTGCACTTGTCGCATTCTCACTTGCTTTGTTAGCTATCTGAGATGCACTATCGGCAGTCGATTTGGCTGCACTTGCAGTTGTATTGGCACTATCTGCTGTAGATTTAGCTGAATCAGCCTGTTTTCTTGCAGCAGTAGAAATAGACAGAGCACTATTTAATCCATTAGACACGATAGGAGGAGTTGTTTCTTGTGTATTGTCATCATATACAACAAGTGTTCTTGTCCATATATATTTTCCCTCTGACCAAGCTGGTTCTTTATCCGACCAACCTTCATTTGGTTGTAGAACGTTGCTATCAGAAATGGCATACTGAGAAGTAATAGATTTTACACCCTTACCCTTTACACCATTTTCACCTGGTTTACCGTCTTGACCATTAGCACCTGAGATACAAATAGCTTTTGCTGTTTGAGAATTGTCTGTTCCGTCCTTGTAGTATGTAATGACTTTCTGCCACACATATTTTCCGCTTATCCATGTAACACTATTTGTTGTCCATTCGCCACCAACTAACTCTGTAGCAGAATCAGATTGATAGAAATATGTCGTTACATGATCCACGCCTTTTTCAGCAAGTTCACGAATTTCATTCGTTTCAGTTACAAGATTATCTGTAACAGTCTTTACTTCATCTGCTGTTTTCTGAGCATTGTTAGCAGATGCTTGGGCTTGGTTAGCCGATTCTTGTGCTTTATCGGCTGCTTGTTGAGCAAGTGCTACTAACTTTTGAGCTGTGTCAAGGTCAATAATAACCTCGGAGATAGTCTTTCCATCAGAACCAACTTCTGTACCTTTAATCTTCAAGTATCCACCATCAATTGTAAGACCATTTTCGTCTATAACAATAGACTTATCTTCATTATAGATTTGGAGTTCCTTACCTATTATAAGATTACCAACTACAGTCTTAGCGATGATGCCGTAATCTTCAACAAGATTACCGTTGATATCCCTATATGTAAATCTACCAATGCCCGTCTCAATTGATTGCCAACCATCTTTTGTAAAATACATTCCGTTGTTGACAAGTTTAAATTGCTTCAATGAAAACTCATCAAGTTGGTCATCATAGCTACGACCAAGAATACCATTCTTATTGATAAGGATAGTCTGTTCTGAACTGTTTACAAACTGTGTATTGTCACCATTAATTCCATTATCTGACCAATCATTAACCGTGTCAGTTGTTTTCTTTGATTTGTCAACTTGATCCTTGACAGAAGAGTATGATGTAGTCATAGATCTACTTGCGTCAAGTACGGATTGAACGTCTGAATATCCTGTATATACCTTTTCAACAGTTGAAAATTCAACAGACATATCCTGAATAGAATCAAAATCCGTCTCATACGACATCAATCTGAGAGAATATACCCTATCATCTATTCCAACCTTGATAAAGTTACCAACTTCAAATTTGTCTTTAATTGGCTTGAACTCATCAAGTGCAAGAAGATTACCCATTGTAGCACTGAGACTATATTGAAGATTACCAGCTTTATACAACTCTTTCTGCGCAGCTTCAACTAACTCAGTCGCTCTTTTTATAAGAGTCACATCATCAAGCCCAGTAGAAGAATAGTTATCATTACTATAATCATCCTCACGCCTATATGAATACCATAACATGTAAAGTTCTTCACCAAGGTAATTTTCCAAGTCAAGTTCTGCTTTAACTGAATTGACAATATCTTGTATCTCACCTGTTGACTTTTCTGTATTGTATACAGCATTAACTGCTTCGATCTGGCTTTCTCTAGTTTTGATTTCATTCTGAATATCAACAATTCTGCCACTATAGAAATTCACATATTTATCCTTGAGTTCACTATTATTATACTGAATATCAACACTCTCATCTGTAAATCCATCAACTGCGATATCTCTGCAAGCCTCAAATTCCTTCTTGAGATTATTTAACTCGACAAGAGAATAGTAACCAAGCTGTTCCTTAAACTTATCCTCTGCAAGTTTAATACTTGTAATCTGCTTATCCTTGATTTCATCGGCACGATTAGTCATACGTGTAATTTTCTGTTCAATATATTTCTCTGTGGACTCAATTACATCAGTTGTAATCTTGACTGATTTGGTAAGATACTGATTGTTCTCGTCCATTTGTGAATGACTTGTAAGGGTGATAGTACCAGACCATGTTCTCTTGTCTGTTGAAGAATCATAATCAGACAGCGAGCTATCTGTTATATTCATATCATAATAAGATGCTGAGAAGAATGTTTTGACCAATGATTCTACAGAACCCTTAACTGCGCTCTGAGTGATAGTCTTGATTCCTGTAACAGCAATACCACCAAGATCTTTCAATCCGTCCTGAATAGACGTAATACTATCATCTAGTCCCATACCATCAACATCAATTACTGGCATCATGGAATCGTTCAGGAAATAGTATACATCCATAGCAGAATACCATGCAGAAGTGAGTGCTGGATAACCAACAAGAGGAGATGTGAGAGTAGGATATTCGATCTTATCCTGATCATCTTTTGACATAGATGCGAATTTAGTGTTGATATAATTTATGACCTTGTTGTATTCAGCCACTCTATCTGCCTTAAAATTATATTCTCTTGTTGTATTGATTTCGTCATAGAAAGTATTATAACTCCTAAGTTTACTCTGTAGCTCTGTTGGCATATCAGCTAAAGTTTCATTTGAGAAATAATAAATATACTGTGTGCCATTAGGGTTTACATTAGCAATAGCAGCATTTATCGCATCATCTGCACCTGTAATATAGAAACAGTTTTTCAGCGAATCACTGTTAGAATCAAGTGTAATCTGAGTTGTAAGATTAGTGCTATTGATGAGGATATTGGTATCTTCGCCATATTTATTTGTTATATTATTAGAACCACATTCAGGACACCCATCCATATAGTCTCCCCTATAACCACAATTATTACATGTTGAATAGAGATCTAGCACAGAGATGGTTCTATTTTCAGAATCAAATATGAAGACACAGTGAAAATCATCTGCTATTGTATCTTTCAGAGCAGAGAGAATATCTGTTCCATCAAATGTAAATTCATGTACAGTTTTCAACTTCTTCAATGTATTTGCAATATATGAGATTGAATAGTGCGGAGCTTTTTCGAGAACACGATGTAAGAGTGAAGCATGTTTGAGAATTGATTTCTTTCTTACAATAACTGACTCCTCTGTTGGATAAGCTGTTTTATCTTTGAGATAGTCATACTTTGATTTTGTCCATATTTTTTGATTTTCTGCTGAATCATATTCCTCTGGATCACGATAAAGGATTGTTGGAAAATTCTCATCATACAGAGGATTCGTCATATCTGCTTCTGTATTTATTTGAACATTTCTGAGTGTGATCTGAGATAATTCTGCTTCACATAATGATGTACCAGTTATTGATTTAGATACATCATTAGGATCTTCCTCACTTGTTGTTACTGATATTTCAAATCTTTCATGTAACTGAGGAATGTATATAATTTTAAAATCCACCATAGAGTCCCACAGTGGATGTTTCTTTTCATCATTAAACTTATGTATTTTAAATGATACTTCGTTTGCATCATTAAAATTATTCTTATATGTTAAACCAGAGACATTAGTAACCCCTCCATTACCAATCGTTTCAAAATTCTTGTGCTGTAATAGGAGAGTAGGAGTCTCTATTATACCTTGGCTATTAAATAACACCTTCGCCATTTTACTATGCCTCCTTATATATTTTTAAATCTGTTTCTTGACTTCTAACATTTGTCTTTGTAATTCATATTTATCCTTGAGTAAGTCATTGAGAAGCTTTCTATATTGTCCTTTGACCTCATTTACCTCAGAGATAGTTTGTTCCAATTCTTCACGAGTTCTGATTGTTTCTTCTATATTTATAGCGAGAACGCCTACATTATTATCCTTTATATATTGCCTTAATTCAGCGTTCTCGGCTCGTAAATCTTCAACATACTTCTGTTGAAGGAAACGCTTGATTGTCATGTTGTCACCTCATTTTTAGTCGATTTTCGTTATTTTAAATCAAAGAAATAGGAGAGAAATGAAACAATCGTTTCAAAATCTCTCCATATCTTTGTAGTTATTCCGTCTTATCCAATTACCATCTCTTCACGCTCTGAGAGTTATATCCCTTACTGAGACTGCCAATTGTATCTTCCTTAATCATACTACGAACTCCACCTGTATTGTTTTTAATGACATCTTTCATGGCAGTAGCAAACTGTTTCGGATCTTGAACACCCTCAAGTTTGACATCGCCAATAGAGATATTCACATCATTATCCACCTTATTATTTACAGGTACACTCGGCATACTAAACGCTGTACCAGTATACATATTCTTATATGCCATAGGATTCTTGGCAAATTCCATCAGAGTTTTAGCCTGTTCAGCAGTGAATATCATATCACCTTGTCCAACAGACTTCAGAACACCCTTAGACACATCATACTGTAATTCTGTACCATTTTCACCAAGATTAGCAATCATATCATAAGGGATACTATCAGAACCCTTTTTGAATCCCTTAATACCTGACCTGTGAAGTGTCTGATAAAAAGCAGAATTTGTAGCAGATGAGAAGTTACTAAATCCAATCTTCTTAGCTAACTCTGTCCACTTAGATGTAGGAAGAATCTTCTTACCCCAATTGCGGTAGAGTACCTTATTCAGATTACCATACTTGCTAACATCCTGTTTCGCAACAACGATGTTATTCTTCAAGAAGTCATTAACCCACTTTTTCTGTGAAGTTGATAATACTTTACCGACAGGAGCTGTGCTGTTTGTATTGGTTGTGGTATTGTATGCAGGAGAAATCTTATTGGTTGGATTATCAATTCGACTAATCAATTTATTAGCATCAATTTTCACATCTGTAGAAGCCCCAGAAGATGATCTGCTATTAGATTTGTTCAGAATATTATTCTTAACTTCTTCTTTTGTCGCTTCATTTATCTTGTCCTGCTGTGTAGTTTTAGCGTCAAGATCGTATTTAGCCCAAGCTTTCTCCATAAAACTCTGAATATCACTTACAACATTACCAGTGCTCTCAGATATTTTACCATCAGCAGATACATTGTTGAATGAATCAGTTGCGACATACTGTATCTTTTCCATGAGACTTGTAATTGTCTCATTGTTCCAATGACTATCTATGTTATTTATGAGCTGGCTGAAATTGTCGTCCAGATTCTTGATTACATCCTGAATACTGTCATCCAAATCAGTCTGGAAGTCAGAAAGCATATCCTTCGTTGAAGATATGAGCTTATCATACTGTGTATCTTTGAGATCCTTTTCTGCATCCTTGAGAGACTGGTTAAGCTCCTGGGCTTTTGCTCTAGTCTCCTCTGATGTATCACCAGAAATAGCAACCAACTGTTTACGAAGATCTGAAAGAGTCTTTGTCTTCTCTGAAATATTGTTTGCATAATCATAGGCATCTTTTTCTGAATCCAGAAGGTCATTAAATTTATCAATAAGATCTGAGATGTGATTTTTTAAGGCATCGTAACCCGATTTCATCAAATCAATGGTCGCCCACTTTTCATCTTCAGCACCCTTCACACAGTCCTGATAAGACTTGACCAATTTCTCTTTTTTGTCAATTAGCTTTTGATTGTATGGATCATTAGCCAACTTCTTGTTGATACTCTCAATCTCGGCATAATACGTTTCCGCATTTTTCTTATATGCTTCGTAGTTGGATATGTGAAGTCCAGCGACAGCATTACCTTCAGAGGTTAATCCACCAGTATCATCAGAAGTCAAATCTCTACGAGACAATTCATCAATGATAAAATTGTTCTCATCTATCAGATTCTGAACCTTGTTTGCCTGTTCATCAATTCTATCCCAATGTACCTGCATGATCTGATTATTGTATTCAGCAAGTGACTTGGTTGCTTCATCAATAGAATTGGTCACATCGTCTATCTGTGATCTCATTTCATACCATTTTTCGCTCTTATAGGCAACATCACCATTCTTAACGGAGTCATTTAACTCTTTGATAAGACTTGCACGTTTCTGAATCAAGTTATCCTTGCTTGATTCTTCATTCTTTGCTAATCTACTATACCAAGTAGCAGAAGCACCATTGCCACGTTCCTCAAGTATAGACATCTTATTATTCAGCTCAGTTGCAGTCTGATCATACTGATGACGTTTATTATCATATTCAGTTGAGATATTAGAAAACTTCTGTGAAGCAATTTCTGCTCTCTGAGCAATCTGTGTCTGCTCATCAATTTCTGTCTGTGCTTTTGCCTGATTGTATGACTCCAACGCATTGTTGTAATCTATACAAGAATTAAAGAACCCAGAAGATATATAGCCCTTCTTGTAATACTCAGACAGTTTCGCAAGAGTAGAAGCAGATATTATCTTACCACTCTTGGCTGACTTTCTGGCATCATTGATATATTTATTGACCGTATTTCTATTGGTCTTTGATAGACTGCTATATGATGCTCCCTTTGCCGACTTAGACATATTACTTTTGGCAGTTGTCCTAGCCTTGTTGTATTCATTCTGCTCGTTCTTATCACGAGTAACAATCGTACCATAGCCTGACTTCTGCTTATCAAGATAACTATTCTTATCCTTTGCCGAAACTGCATTAGATGACTTGGTACTATTTAAGTCCATAGCATCATTTGTAGCATCATCAAGATTTTTATACTTATCTGCTATATTGTTGTACTTTTCAGCATTATTTACAGCAAAAGTTGTAGTGTATTCTTCTCTAGCAGTCTGAAGGTTCTCAATGCTAAGATTATACATGTACAGTCTGTTATAAAGAGTAGAGTTCTTCTTTGCAACAATAGCAAGTAATGAATCTGGAATAGTAACACGCTTCTTAATATAACCCTTGATAGAATTAAGTGTAGCATTGTACTTTGTATTCTTCTTAATCTTGCCCTTATTTAAAGCGGATGTAGCACTCTTAGCAAATCTATTGACATTACTATTAGCTGACTTAGCAGCCGTGTAATATGCACTGTTCTTTGTATTTAGGACAGAATTGTTATATCCAAGCGATGAGTTCTTGACTGTAGCCGTATTTTGTACACCACCTGTGGCAATAGTCTGCTTTGTCTCGGCGATAGACACTGTAGTATCTCTCTGTGCATCAGATACCTTTTTGAGATCTTCAGCGTATGTCCTGAGAGAGTCATGAAGTGTCTGCATAGCAGTAGTGCAGTCTTTCGCCTTATCTATCCAATCTTTATAGGTCGATATAACTGTCTGAATATCAGAGCTGTATCTTGAAATATTGATTGAACCATCCGCAACACGAGTCTTAATCTCTTTGGCAAGTTTCTTGTTTATTGCACCAAGACTGATTGCTTTGTTAAGATAACTATTTGCCGTATTAAGATACTTATCTCTACCTTTCTGCTCTGTATACATCTTTGTGTATGTATTACCCACAGCAGACATATAATTAGCTGTAGCAGAAGAGTATCGCTTATCATTTAGTTTTGATTCCGCTTTAGATATATTGGAGTCGATCTTCTTCTGAAGTCTATCCAGGCGAACTTCAATCCAATCGAAGAATTGAGATGCCCAATCAGAGAGTTTATCGAATGCAGTCTTTGCAGTGGATGAACTACCTCCACCTCCACCACCTGAAGTTCCACCACCTGAACTACCATGCGAATTAACAGATGCACCGCCAACGGAAGTTTTGACAAGGCTCTTCATGGCATTAAATGCATTATTTAAAGCCTCTGACTGTTGCGCTCCCGCAGTTCCTGTAGCTTTAAATGTACCATTAGGATTCATTACACTATTTTTTATACTCTGGAATGTCTTAATAGCCTGCGTTGCAAGATCAAGTCCTTTACACAAATCCATTAAGTTCTTAATATCACCATCAGTCGTAAGAGTAGGGTTATTTAATTTCTTCACTGCAAGTAAAGCAAGAGCCTGTGAACTTACGCCTGACTGATTTGCTTCATTAGCCAGTTGAATTATTTCACCAGCAGTCGCATTTGAGAATAATTCTGTTGCATTGGTAGTATCAATCTTTGTGCTATGTAAACTAAGACCTGCCTTAATAGCTTCCTCAGTAGCAATCTTTTCTTCGCCCAAATTCTTTGCAAGAGCAGCTTCAACAACAGCGGCAGAATTGGTCACTCCCATATTATCAAGCTGTGACTCATAATATGCTCTATTTGTCTCGTTGAGATTAGACAACACGGATTCACTATTGACGTATTCCGTGGCTAATTCATTTGCTATTTTCTGACAGTCTTCCATTGAAGATGACGCATCACCAAGAATAGTAGAAAATTTCTCCCATGTGTTTAATCCTTTTATTGTTGCGTCAAAACCTGATAAGTCGTCTACACTTACTAATCCATCGGAAGCCTTTGTGCCAAGTGCATTGGTTATTGACTTGATATTTTTGGACATTGCACCAAGCTGTGAGTTTTTATCGGATAGGCTATTGATGTACTTCACTGCTTCTTCGGCAGAGTAACCCAGATTATCAAAATAGTTTTCTGCTCCATCTGTATCTCTGAATGTATCTATGGTTAATTCGCCCTTATCTGCAAGTGTTTGAAGGTCATCTGCCACACCCTTTGTTGCATCATCTGTTGACGCTTTAAGCTGTTCCCATGCAGATGATAGGGTAGAAACACCGATTTCATTGTCAGGAACATTAGTCTCCAAATATTTCTTCTTCGCTTCAGTTGCAGTGCCACAGCTTGCGGCAACATCATTCCATCTATCAATTTCTTCTTGTGTGTTAATAGAATTTTCTTCAAAGAACGGAGTAAGGTCTTCACTGTATTTTTCTTTTGCAGACGAGATAGCATCATCATAAGATTTTTTGATTTCCTCATCGACATTTTTACCTATTTCTACTTGGAATTCAATAGGTGCTTCACCACTAAGACTATTATATACATCTTGTAATACCTTTTCAGAATTAGTAATATCCTTTGTTGAATCTTCGGCAGCTTGCTTTGTTTCTATTAATTTTTCTTTTTCAATATATAAATAATCAGGATTTTTTTCTACTCAATTTTCTAGTATTGTAATTATCTACTGCATCAACTAAATCATTATAAGATTTAGAAGCTTTATCATTAGAAAGTATTTCTGCCTCTGCATATTTCTTAATTCTACTGTTTGCATTTGCCAATTCATCAGTATCAAATGAATCATTTAAAATATTAGATAAGGTTGTTTTTAGCGCATTTACTTCAGGATTTGATTCACCAAAATCATGATTTAAATCTTGAAGTAAATTGGATATTTGGTCGTACACTTCTTGACGAGTGCCATTTGATACAAGATCAATTTGATCTACACCATATTGACCTTTTGATTCATATTTTTTTATGCCTAAAGTGTCGTATTTTTCAAGATACTTCTGCAAATCAAAACTAGAAAATTGAGTAGAACCATATTGTAATACTTTATTGACATTAAAATCTTCAGTTACATATTTTTCGTCTGCCTTTATATCACTGTAATTTTCAGCAACATAATCACCTGCTTTTTTCTTAGATAAAATACCTAACTTTTCGATTTGTTCATCATATTTTCCATTAACTAAATCAATTTGTGTAGCTTCTTCACCATATTTTTCATATAATTGATCTTGAATGTCTAATAATTGCTTTTTGATAGATTTTACTTCACTTGTAGACAATGAGGTGTCATCTAACTTTTCTGAAAGTTCTTTATATTTTGAAATACTGTCATCTATATTTTGCTTTTCTGTTTCATAAGATGAAGTCAATTCTTCTGAGCGTTTTCTAGCATTTTCTTCAGCATGAGCTAAATCATTTAACCATGAAATTGCTTCACTAACAACCCATGATATTACCATGCTTGCAATCATATTGCCAGCCATTGATAGTGCTCTCATTCCTAATTCAGCGGCTTTTGAAGATTTTGTCAACCCATTTATAGCAACTGTACCGCCATTAGCAGCAGCGACAATATTTTGAGCCTCTTTAGAAGTATTAAGCATAGTTCTGTTAAATGCCGTTTGAGACGTAACACATTTATCAATTTCTGTATTATAAGCTTTGATTGCCGTTATATCAGCATCAGATAATAAATTCTGTCTTTTGAAAAAATCGCCATTAAATAACCCCTTAAATGGATTGTTTAATCCTATTGTATTATTACCAAAATCATCTGTCTTTGTTTTGACTATCATACTATATTTTTACAAGTTGTTTGAACACTTGCCATTATTTAAAAATGAGAGTATTATACAATAGGAGAGGTGGTATATTATGATCAAAATATTAAAAAAATATAAAATTTACTTATCATGTCTTGGTATATTATTAGTTGTAGGAATTAGTTTTATATTATATAATTATTATCAAGAAAAAACAGAACAAGAACAAAAACAAAAAATTGAAAAATACATTGATTCTATGGTTGAATCGGAAAATAATATAAATACAAAATTAAACTTAATAAAAAATGGTTCAATGGCTACACTCGGTGATTATGATTATGTAGAAGAACAAATAAAAAATATATGGAATTCCTATGCATGTCTATATTCGTTTCAAACAAAGCAAGGTGAATATTTAGATGAGTATACAAAATCACAAACGAACTATACTTATATTGATTATTATAACTATTTAAACAACAAATATGATACCAACGATTATAAAAACTATAATAAGACTGCTAGAAAACTTATTGATTCGGCAAAATCAAAAAGGTAGGTATTCCATTATGAAAAACACCCAGAACATCGCATCACTAATAGCCAAACTTGAATATGAAGTTGGGAGAGAGTGTTACAATCCAAATTCATATGATGGATATACAGGAATCGAGGGTCTTGGATATAGATATCCTGTAAAATTATATCAAAATGAAAATATGAGAATATATCGTGGCTCGATTACTTCAATTTCTCCATCAGAAGTTCATACTATGAAGTATGTATTCGGATCTAATCATTTATTCATCGGCAAAGGTATATATAATATACTTAATGAACTGGAAAAGAGATATGGATTAGATTTTGATAAGATGGAAGAGGAATTGGGTAAATCAGAATAGCAGTAAAAGTAAACATATGTTCCGACTATCCCATCATAATAACCAAATGGTAAAATATTCCATATAAAACATGACGACAAAAGAGGAGGTATAAATTATGGACAAATCAAACGACCAGTTCCCCATCTTAAAACCTGAAACGAATGAAATTCTTTTATCACGTTGTAGGTTTGTTGAAGTTAAACAACGACATACTATTATGACAATTAATATAAAGGGAAAGATAAAAATCAATACAGATTCTCAAACAATCTACTATCACATGTAATGAAGAGGAGTGGTAATACCATGGATAAAATTCAAAGCAAGAACTTGAATGATAAACCCATTGTAGTCAAATCAGACGTATATAAAGAAAAAAGCAAAGAAAATGTAGACGGAGAGAATGTGTATGTATATACAAGCCTCAAAAGAAGCGTTGCGAAATTAAGAATAAAAGAAAAGACCATTTATAAGATTAAAAGTGTATTATGTCTAATACTTGGTATCGTGCTGGCGATGTATTTTTATATAAAACCACAGAATATTAAGACATTTATTAGTTCACTGAAAATTATGAGCTCAAATTTAATAGATACTATATTATTATGTGTACCTATGTGCCGTGAAAGTTATATTTTTAATTATAAATATAATTATTCTCTTATCTTAATTTATTTTTTATGTAGCTTATCCTCATTTTTTATAACTATTTTAAATGAATTAGATAAGCATTATATTTTCTGGGCAATAGTTTTTATTATAGGAGGAGTAAATATAGAATATTTGATTGTACCACACCTGGCGAATCAAGGATCATTATTCTGGATAATTTCAACATTTTCAATTTTAGGGTTTACATTAGCCCTTTATTTTGTTCTTTTTATGATTATAACAATATTCCAAAAAATAGTAGATACAATAAAGTGATAATAGAAGAGAGTAGTAAGAAATTACTACTCTTTTATTTTTATTGAAAAGAGCAGGAGATTAGTCCTGCTCTTTATAAAAATACTGATATGAAAAAAGAGTAGCTAATCAGCTACTCATAAAAGAAAACTTTTTTCTTAAATCACTGGCTTACGCCAACACATAATAGTAAATCTATAGAAATCTATTATGTCAAATCACTGTCTATTGACAATATTAATATATAATAAAAAGTGCTATTTGTCAACACCTTTTATATCATTATATGTAATTTTATTAATTTTATCACAGATTGCCTTCATTTGTTCATTGGATATAGTAATTTCAAAATACCCGCCAATTTTAGTTCCACATCTGTCTAAACGTTTCTTGCTTACCGTCTGGATAGCCAGCAACTTCACCAAGATCTACAATAACATCCTTGTGCTCGATAATCCATTGAGGATCGTGATCCTTTTTAGATGTTAACGGAACAACAATAGCAGTGTATTTTGTTTCAAAAAGTACAACAGCATAATGATAATCTTGGAATTCACTTCCAATATTTCTACCAAAATTTATCCAATATACATTTTGTCGTGATTTCTTATATAACTCTTGATCTTGTTGTGTCGTATCTTTTTTACTTTTATATAAAGCAGTGTTTTTTAAAACAACTTCATCAAACCAATCTAATAAATTAGCACAATAATAATTATTAATATCAATCTTCTTTAAATTTAAAATGTCATAGTATAATTTCTTACACTTATTACCTAATTTATCATTACGCAATTCTTTCATAATATAGTATTCCCCAATCATTAGTATTTAATATTACCATTATATACCAATAATTGACACAATTCCATCAGAACATATGTTTTATAGATATATTTCCAGTAATATTGTATAATAAACTATATATTTTACAATTCACAAAATCAGCAGGAGAGGAGAGTACCATATGACGAAAAATTACAAATTACATTACCACCCAAACTTAAACTTAGAAAAAGAAACAACTATTGAATTAAAATCAGTAGAAGAAGTGAGAATATGTCCTCATTGCGGCATAGCTACAAGCCCTACATTTATTGACGGATATCTTATTGGGGATAACAATAGCTATATACCACCAACCGCTTATATAATATTCCATTGCCCAAGTTGCAGCAAACTATATATCGCAAAATATTACATACCACATAACTACTATATAACAAACGACATGATGCCATATGATTTTACGCCCATATTCCCATCATGCACATATCCAGGAAAACACATATTACCAGAATTCACTGAAAATATAAAACAATTGTCACCTATGTTTGTAGAAACATATAGACAAGCTTGCTATGCAGAAGAAAATGAAGACACAATTGGGTTAGCTGGGTTAGGTTATAGAAAAGCAATTGAATTCTTAATCAAAGATTATCTTATTAAGGTAGATCCAGATAATAAGGACAAAATTATTAAAATGCAACTAGGAAAGTGCATTGATAAATTAGATGAAGATATTCAAGATATCGCAAAAGCGGCTACGTGGTTAGGTAATGATGAAGTTCATTATTTTAAGAAACATGGCGATTATGGTATTGATGACATGAAAGACTTTATACAATGTTTGGTAGCAGATATAGAAAGATATTATGTTAAATTGAAAGCAAGAGAGTTCGTCAATGCGAATGATAATGCTACAAAATAACATTGGATACAATTATTACTGCATAATAAAAGACACCTTAGTTGGTGTCTTTATTTGTATAAATTCCTAATTCGCTATGAAAATATTTTAATGTTGAAAATCCGTATATTCTGTTAAATTTTACATGATCTTTTGTTGTTGAATTATTTGATATATAATTTACATAATTATCAATATAGGTTTGAGCATCATTTTTTATATATTCAATATTTTCTCTTGTTTCTTTATATTCATCTGTATCAACAACAGCATCACATAATCCGATATAGTCACTGTTTCTTACTATAACAATTTTTGTGTAATCTAATCCCGATTTGTTATTCCTAGATCTAACACTATTCTTAAACCGATAAGAATATTTATGATTAACATGACTACGGTATGGTATACAAATAAAGTATCCATAATGAGATTGTATTAATAAGCAGTTATATGGGCGAGTTTCTTTTCGAATAATTTCTCCATACGGAGGATCAGGATAGTCTGAATAAAATTTTGATGTGAGATTAAGAACCTGATAATCAAAAACATCATCAACTGCACACATAAACACTTCTCCTTAGTAAAATAGGAGAGCAAGATGCCCTCCTATTGTAATCATCATCATTCGGTCACTTTTATTTTATCGAGGTGTCAGAACCGTCACACCTCTCATCGCTCTGTCACTTTTATTTTACCGTCCTGTCAGAACAGTCACAGGACTCATATATGATGATAGAAACCATTTCTGATTTCTTACTTATATTATATATTGTAACACATAAAAAATGTCACCAAAAAGAAGAAAAATTTTTGTGCATAATTGCTTAATTCAACTCATTAACAATGGCTCTCCAATATTGGAATCTACCATCCACATTTTCGGAACTTGTTGTTCCTTGCTGAACAAATAACTTATACTCCTCATTGTCGTCATAAGTATTTAAAAATTCTGTTATCTTATCCACCAATGCCCCGAATGATTTCTTATTCTTAACAATCTTATAACAAGCGTACAAAATCTGAGGAAGAGAAGTTACAGGAATATCCAAATCATCATATACTGCATCCAATTTATTCATCGCTTCTTCAAGAGTATCTTTCACATCAAGATACTGGTCAGCATATTCTATAACAAAATTATCTATATCCTTGGCACGGAATGATGTAAACTGATGTTCCTGATTTGTTGCAATAAGCATAATAGTCTGAATTATAACATCCCTGTCAGTACCATTCTTCCTCTGATTAGGACTCATAAGTTTATCCATTAGAGGATTAACTGAGAGAGAGTAGACCATATCGCTGAATTCATCAGAACATTTGCATACTCTTAATAATTTTGCCCCAAGTTTCTTTCCACTATTTTGACGCTCAAACATCATTTTCACATCATCGTCTGTATAATCAGATAATATACAAAAATCTAATGTGTCAACTAGAAGGGCTTCCTTTACAATGTCATCAAGTTTACTAAATCTTTTCTTAGCTATTTCAAACTCCTTTGCGATCTCTTCACCATTTTCCTTATATCTAATAACTACATTAGGAGTATATTTATTAAGGGCAAATTCATCATTGATATACTGAATACAAGTAGAAACTCTCTGAGATCCATCAAGCGTAGCCATTACATTATCCTCTTCTACAAGATAAATGGGATTAACAGGAATGCCCATTAACAGACTGTGAATCAGAAGACTCTTCATCTGAGTAGACCACTGATTAATTGGTCGCTGTAACTTATGACTGAAACTGATATTGCCCTTTTTATACTGACTGTTTATCCATGATAATGTTTTAGGTTTTGTAGTGTTCTGCATTTAATTACCTCCAAAATTAAAATTTTTGATTTATTGCTTTTTCAAAAATATCACATTTTGAAGTAATTGTAAATAAACAGGAAATTCTTTTTTTCAAAAATGCGAAAAACGCATATGATATAGAATGTATGTTCTGGATTTATATATTTGGATAAATATGGTAAGCTGATACTAAGCAAACTGTATCTGAGCCATCGTATCTCAGATTATCGCAAGACAGAATGCTCGGTATTATACCATACGAAGTGCCATGATTGTAGTTGGCACGATTCACATCGGAAATAAATTCAGCTCGTTCTGAGCAATACATTTCCCAACTTTAAGAAATACTACAAAGAAGGGAGGTTGAACCTCACACTATTAAAATTGTGTGATTCTTGGGAACTTTCTACTACCGTAAAAATATTTACCAAGCTATCCCGATTGTTCCAACCGTTCTTTATTTCTAAGCTACTTCGAGTAGTCTTAATCCTTCATTTAAGATATTTATTGCTGCGTTTACATCTCTATCATGATGTGTATTGCAACAAGGACAATCCCATTCCCTAACTCCGAGATTTTTAGTTTCCTTATTAACATATCCGCACACATTACAAATTTGAGAGCTTGCAAAGAATTTATCCACCTTAACAACATGTTTACCGTACCAGTTAGCTTTATATTCTAATTCTCTGACAAATTCAGACCATGACACATCTGCAATAGATCTTGCAAGTTTATGATTTTTAATCATGTTTGATACTTGCAAATCCTCTAAACAGATTACATCATTATTTCTGATAATTTCAGTAGATAACTTCTGTAGAAAATCTTTTCTCTGATTTACAATATGTTCTTGAAGTCTTGCTACCTTAATCCTGACTTTATTGCGATTTGAACCACCTTTTGATTTTCGAGATAGTTCTCTTTGTAATTTAGCAAGTTTATCTAAAGACTTCTTGAGATATTTAGGATTTGCAATCATTTCTCCGTCAGATGTTATACAAAATTCTTTAATTCCTAAGTCAATTCCAACTGAATTTCCAGTCTTTTCTAATGGCTTAATATCTACATCAGTACAACAAAGCGATACATAATATTTTCCACTAGGCTCTTGTGATACAGTTGCATTAAGTATCCTACCCTGTGGTATTAACTTGTTTTTCGTTTTTACCATTCCAAGTTTAGGTAACTTAATATACTTATCGCAATACTGGATATTTCCATGACTATATTTTGATTTATAGGAATATCTATGTGTCTTCTTTGATTTGAACTTAGGATAACCGCTATGTTCTTTGAAAAACTTTTGATAAGCAACATCTAAATCTCTAAGTGAAGATTGAAGAGCAGTGGAATCAACTTCTTTAAGCCATTCATACTCAGATTTTAATATTGGTAAATCCTTGCAACACATATAAAAGCTGAAAGTTTCTTTATTCTGTTTATATACTGTAATTCTCTTTGCGAGATATGTATTATATACAAATCTGCAACATCCAAAAGTTTTAGCAATAATTTCTTTTTGTTTTTTGTTTGGATAAATTCTGTATTTATAAGTTTTCTCCACTGTTCCACCTCTCCTTCGGTATATATATTCTCCGTTTTTGATAATAATTTATCTCATTACTAACAAGCATTTTTCACTATATCATAGAATTGAAAGTATTTAAAATACTTGTAAGTGGTGGACTTTTAGTATATGGTTGCCATTTTCTTTGTGTCATAGTTGATACAATTGGAAAGTACTATACTGTTAATAAGTGCAAAGATTATACGGACTCACAAACCAAGTCTTTGTCACAAATGTTCACCAAGACTAGGAAAATCTTTCATAAATAATTCTATTTTTGTATTCCATATTTATTTTTCTCCTTTTAAATCGGGGAGGGTAGTTACAATGGCTACCCTTCTTTTATACTTTACATCCAGTTGGCTTAAATGCCATCTATACATTTATTCTCCCTTAATCAAATAATAATATAGTATTTTTGATTTTTTGGAAGAAATATGCATCAAATTATTTTTCTACTATCCTTTATTGCCTATATATTATATAATTATAATACAATACATAATTATTAGTTCATTATAGTCGCTTCCCTAATAACCGGGCTCGCTACCTATAATAAAAAATAATCATATGTCATTGGAGGTGACTATGATGGACATAATAAAAAGTATTGTTGAGTGTGATTCTTTATATGGCGTAATCGCTCTTTTTATTCTATGCACTCTACTTGGGTTTGTATCATGGCTTTGTTATAAGGTAATAATCGAAGTCAAAAAACTAATCCAATACATAGTTAATAAAATTACAAAATATAAAGAAATTCATGCAAAAGCCCAGTACAAAGATGCTTTATTAAAAGTTGATTTAACTGAGCAAAATGAAGAAGGAATTGAGTAGAGCAATTCCTTCTTCATCCCACCTTATCGACCAAGGGATTGTTGGTTCAAACGAACGTAGAAGTAGGAGATAAGTTCCTAACTCATAAATTCATGGCTACGCTCCATGTTAGTACCGAATGGCTATTCTCATCAGTAGCATTGCATCTACTGAATCTCACCCATAGCATTACTGTGGCGGTTATTCCTTATATAAGGAAGCTTCCGACCTGACCATACGAGTTCACACATTGTCACTATAGCCTAATTTGTTACCAAAATAGGAGAGTAGTGTGAGGTTGACGTAATTCCCAGTTATGTGTTTATGTCACACAAGTCTATTCAGACGTTATAGGGTGTTTATCACCGTGTATCTCACGGATAACATACTTTAAACCTCTGTATCCAGAGTAAATTATGTATGTTGTCGGCATATTCAAAAACTGAGGGAATACATTTTATCCCTACCGACATTTTTAAAAGATAATGCTGCTCCAATTCCTGTGAGAATAGTTGGTAACAATCCAACTGTATCTACAAAATCAGTAGCACCCTTAAGAAGTGTGGATAATAAATCAATTCCATTCTTGATAGTTTCGGAGTCGATCACTTTAAACCAAAACTCCTGGGCACGATTCTCCAACTGCGCCATTTTGCCATCAATACTATCAAGATAAGAGTTTAATTCTTTTTCCGCTGATCCCTCTGAATTTTGAGCATCTTCATACACAGAACGAAGCATATCTCCATTCTGAAGAATACTTGCGGCAATGTTGGATCTATTTTTTCCTGCGATAGTCTCCAATAAAAGATTAAGATTATTTGTTCCTAATTCTTTATCTTTTTTTACAATATTGTCATACAAATCTGCGAGTCCTTGCATAATTTCATATGTACTTTTATAATTTCCGTTAGAATCAAGAATATCAAAACCTTTTCCATCTGACGATGCAGCTTTAGTTGCATCCATGATTGTATCTCTAAGTTTAGAAACGGTAGTAATCATTCCATCTGTTTCTTCGCCTAAATCTGAAAGCTCCTGTTTACCTTCCTCTGTACCAACCAATCTAAGAGAAATCGTCCTTAAACCTGCCCCTACCTTAGATGGATCTTGAGTTATAGCATTGCCAGCCGTAGTCAACGAAACAGCTTCATTAAGATCGTTGTTTGCAGTCACTAATGCACTTGCGGAATCTTTAAGAGCAGTTGCTAATCCATCTGTCGAGATACTATAATTGTTGCCAATATTATTGAGAACATCAATTATATCCATTTTATCAAGATCTTTATACGCCTGACTCATTGATACAAGAGACTCCGTTGCTTCGTCTATTCCTTCAAATTCTGATACATTTAAAAGAACATTGGCATCCTTTGCACTTTCCGCAGCTTGATTCATTGATTCTCCGAGACGCATCCAATCTGCTGTGGAATTTTGTATCTGTTTTGCAGTTGTACCAACCGCATCTGCTGTATCGAAAGTAGTAACTTGATAATCTTTCAAGCTTTGAACAGTCTCATCAGATACTTTTCGCATTTCTGTAAGGGCAGTATTAAGTTCTCTTACATCATTAAAGCCTTCTTTTACAACATTAATAACATCATAAACACCAAACATACCTGCCATCTGAGCAGCAATCTGATGGAATCCGCTATTCTTTAATGTATCAAAGAAACTTCTGCCAGCACGACCAGCAAGTTCTTCAGCGTTAACAATTTTCATTATTTCGCCATGTATTTTTTCCAAACTGACACTAGGATTCCCAGAAATAAGTTCTTGCTTATATGCTTTAATTTTAGCTTTTGCTTCTGAAGACATTGCTGAATTTTCACGAAGTATTTTATTGATTTTATCAATTTCTTTTTGTCCTGCTAATTGACTATATCCCTTTTCAGAAGCCGACATATTAGTAACAGTAGCGATAGTATCTTTGATTTTCTTTTCATACTTGTCTAAGTTTTGAATATCCTCATCAGTAGCGATACCATTTTGTTTAGTCTTTATATTGTCGAGAAGAGTTGCGTACTGTTTAACGGCATCACGAACAGCCTGTACATTTTCTAAATATGTATTACTTGTCCAACCACCATCATTAAATCTATCAATGGTTGTCTTGTATTTATCAATCTTACCATTATAAGAATCCAAACGTTTATCATACTTATTAAGATTTACATTGACATTCTGTTCTTTGGCTTGTGTATTTTCCTTAACTTTCTGAGTATTCTGCTCTAATACATTATTCTCTTCTTTGATGGAATTAGTAGCAGACTCTACAGATGCAGAAATATCTTTATCAGAAAATGCGTCTTTCCTTCCAGATGAAATATTCGTTTCACTAGCAGGCGTGGCATTCTTGATCTTCGTTAATTCAGTTTCAAGTTCCTTAACACGATTAGTAAGATCAATGACCTCCTGAATAGAAGTGTTTACATCAAGTCCATTCTTGAATACATTTGTAAAATTATTTGCAGATTTAGAAATTTCGTCAAGTTTATTAACAATAATTGTCAATTGACTAATTACTTCTGAAAGATCAGTTTTACCAAAAAGATTTTCTATCGAATTATTAGAAGTGTTTTCAGATTTGATTATATTATTCAAAGAACGCTGTGCACCAGAAACTGCTGAATAATAAGATTTTTCTATATCAGAATATAAATAATCTTTACCAAACTGTTGTTTGGACATTTCTCTCATCTCAGTAATGAAATTCTTATATGCAGCAATTTTAGCATTCATGTTATCATACTGATTAATGTCGAAATTATCAAAATAACCTTGCATATTAGAATCAAGAGTACCTGACATTTTTAGTCTGTTAAACAGATTCTCATAAGTATGTAACAATTTTGCAGTCCTTGACTGAACTTCGGCAGTCATTTTATCGTCTGAGCCAAAATCTAAATTCATATTCAAACTTAGACTAGATGTTTTCTTGGCTAACTCAGAAATAGAAGAATCTACTTTGTTAATCATAGTTAAAAGAGGTGAGAACTCGTCACCATCGCCAACATCAGATATGACTTTCCGCATTGATCCAAGATGAAATTCCATTTTCTCGAATAAATTAATAACTGTCTTGAGTTGTTTTTCATCAACTATTGAATTACCAATACCTTTTCCATTACCTAAACCAGTTCCAAATGCCTTACCAGAAGCAAGAGATTTAACAACTTCTATCAACTTATCCAAACTCTTAACAGTCTCATCTATTCCTTGATCTTTTATCTGCACAACAAATTCTTGTGAAGATAATTGCTTTCTATATTTTTGAATCACCTTTTCAAATTCTGCTTGATTCTTTGAATTAGAAAAGTCAAAATACATTTCAAGTTTATTATTTTGTAACTCTTTTTGTCCTTCGGATAACCCTTTCAATATCTGAGCAAGCAAATCAGATTTATCCAACACAATACTGGCGGTCATCGAAGCAGCTACATTATCTGGCATATCAAATACCTCCTATCTTTTTACATATTTATTTACAGTGGACTCCCAATCTTTCTTGAAACGATCTCTCGTATAAGATTCAAGACTTTCGCCCTGATTGAAATATGGATTAGTCCACGAATTTCCACTTCCAATATTTCTATTTCCAAACAGAGGGTTAGGTCTTGACCAAGCCAAAGGCAATCCATGTATTCCCTGATTCCATTGTAGATCCAGTAAGAATGAGGCTGGATCAATTGAAGCACTATATTTGTTTTTCCATCTATATATAGAACTATCATTTTGTGTAGATAACCTTTCAAACTGGTTTATATCGACATATGAAGTAAAATATATGATAGCTTTACCATTTTTCTGTACAAGCTTATGTGTGTAATCTAATGAGTTTACCATTGTGCCTTGACTATCAATAAACCATTCCAAAGTAGACTTTTCTCGAATTTCTCTTTGTGCTTTATTACCAGCAGAGATATATCTATCCACGTATTTTTCTGTTAATCTATCTGCGAACTTTTTCAATTCTCTATCATTTATTTTTATTCCAGTAGCTCGAACAGCCATTTTGTATCACCTCCGTTTTGGAACATTAAAATAGGAGAGCAGTATAACCACTCTCCATAAGAAAAGCTCTATACGCTGTGACACACATAGAGCCTATTTATTTCACAAGAAATTTGAAATTCATCACACCTCTTTAAAATTACCCTTCTTTGTAAATTCAAGAATTTTGTCTTCCAGATCCTCCTTTGGAATCTCATCAAGTTTCTTACTTACAACATCCATAAGCGGTGTGAGAGTAGCATTTGCCAAATCAGAGATTCTATCAATCTGTTTGTTAATAAACGCCTGAGTAGTTGTCTCGTTGAACTGAGTGTCAGACTGTTTCATTGTTAAAATGGTCTTGAACTCATTTAATTCACTCATAGGGATAAGCGGATAAGCATTATCAGAACCAACCATTAAAATATCAAGCAAGCCAGATGATTTAAGTGCATCATATCCATTAATAAAGCCCTTATCATCCTCGTCAATCTCAAGGTTGGTATATAATTCAATCACGGCACGACAAAACTGTACATACTGAGTAACAGAATTTACTCTAATCTTATCTGTTTTACGATATTTTGTTACTCCGTTATCATCATAAGATTCCTGCTCAAATGTTGTCTTATCTACAATCAACTGTGCGTAAGCATCTTTCTTAATGATTGATACGTATGGTGTGATTTTAACTTCATCCTTAACGAATCTATCCTTTAACTGCTGAGTCTCCATGTTATTATATCTATCTACAAATTCTAAAATTTTCATATTCCTTGTTCTCCTTTACAAATGTGATTCATTGACAAACTTCTGAATGTCGTATGTATATCTAGTACGTTTCTTTTTACTATCTATTGGAATAGCATTATTATTTTTTAAATCATTAATATTAAATGACTTCTTATTTATATTCTCCATCATCTTTACAAAATTACAGATTTCTATAAAGAATGTGTCATTATTTCCGTTTCTAAAATTACAAATAAATCCTGCTACAAGATTATGCTCGCTTGCTTCTTGTAGAGATTTGATCTGATTATCTCTAATCATCGACAATGGAATACTCGTTCCTTGTGTCGATTTTAATTCAAGCAAATATAATGTTCTTGATTCATCATCAAATAAAAGATAATCACAAATATTACTACTAGCAAATCTAGTATTGTCTCCGTTTCCAAATGATGCTGCATTGTCTCTAAACCGATATATCCAACATGTATCTGGAACAGAATCTTTGATTGCTTGCTCAAATCGCTTACCTTGATTCTGTGCTATTTCCTTTCACTCCTTACATAACAAAAAGAGAGATCTCCGAAGAAATCTCTCTTTCCAAAACATATTTATTTAATTTTTACATTGCTATTATCATAGGGTATAATTCCCATTTACCATTAGGATATTTACCAACATTTTCACTAACAACTTCATGAACTTCGTCCAAACTACCAACATTCTTGTCAATGTGAATAACCTTTCCTCCTAAAATTGAAATCTCTTCACATATAACATTGTAATATTGCCTATCCATGTTATCCCCTCCTTATTTTGGTATGCAAAATAATTCATACATATCAACTTTGAGAGCACGAGATAGGACAATGGCATTTTTGAGAAGTATATCATTAGTGTTGTCATTTTCAATTTTGCTAATAGCCGCAACAGACAAACCTGTTAACTTTGACAATTGTTGTAATGTTAATCCTCTTTGATTTCGATAATACCACACTTTGTTCCTCATAATATTAATATGTACAAATGTATTTTATTTATGTAATATATTATAATATGAGTAATTTTTACTGTGGTAGAAATATTCAATCGTCCTTAATTGGCAAACTTAACACTTCTGGTTTCAATTTTTCGTGGTAAATATCATCGCCCCCAGCGGCTTCGTAAATTTTTCCTAACTCCGTAAAAGTTTTTAATCCAGAATTGTCAACATAACCCTTTTCAGAAAATTTTGTATGTAATCCATATAACTGATTTCTTAATGTCGCAACTGTACGCTCTTTATCAGCTCTTTCTTTTTCAGTTAGTTGACATTTTATATCGTCTATACCCTTTGACATTTTAGATATTTCTTTGTATTGCCAATTATCATGTTTTTCTAAAGTTACAAGTCTATTCTCAACATTTTCTTTGTCCTGTTCAGAACCAGTTTTAATTCGTCCCTTCTCCTTAAAATAAGAAATGAGATCAATTATTTCTTTGATTGCAAATAATAATAAAAACACTGCTAGGATAACACTTATATAATTTTGATTAAATACAGCTTCTATATATTTCATTCAAGCCACCTTTCTAAGAACATAAGTCCTTGAAAGTTTTCTTAACAGCTTTCGATGTTCCACAAGCTTTCTTTAATCCTTGACCAAACACACCAGGATACTCAACACCCTTTGGATTTTTACCTTTAAGTAAACATAATATTTCAAGTGCTGTAACCATCCATTGACATTCTGACACTTTAACATAATGCGAACCAAATGCAGCATCAGTAGCAAAACCCCAAATTCCGTCTACTGTAAGACCAGCACCATAATCCTTATTAAGTCCTGTTTGGACTACCTTAACAGCAGCTTTTTTTGTCTCAATTCCACGAATACCATCAACAATAATATTACATCCAGCAAACTTATTCGCTTCGGTCTGTCCCTTCTTTATGATAGAAGAAGTAGAAGATGTGACTGGTTTTGAAGCTACAGGCTTAGTGATTGGTCTGACAATACTTGAAATACTTGATATTACGCCAGTCTTAGAAGCATATTTCTTCCACTGAGCCTTATCAAAATATGCTTTATTGAGATCAAGATGTCCATTATAACCGTTTAGTTTACCAACGGAACTATACTGTCTAATCGCACATGAGTAAGCTCCTTCATTCCAAGGAGTAGTTTGATAACCTGTTTCATTATAATCTGGATACTGGGCAATCCAAAGTGGAGCACCTACATTCTTAACAGAATTCATAGCCGATTTCTGTATATAGATAAACGGCTTAATCTTAGTCTTCTTATATACATAATTGCACCATTCTTTACACCAAGCATAATCATTTTTACCAAATTGAGAGTTACCGCCCGATTCCCAATCAAGGACAAATATAGCCTTACCTACATATTTCTTCGCAACTGATAGAAAACGATCTGCTTCAGCCTTAACATTCCCTCCATTAGCATAATGATAAAGTCCAAGACACTTGTTAAGTTTGAGAGTCTTGTCACACTGTTTTACACAACAGTTACTTGTATATCCTGTACCTTCAGTTGCTTTCACAATTACAAAATCGCAAGGAACTTTGGTAAGATCAATATTTTCTTGCCACGCTGATATATCTATGCCATTCATACTAGCCATAGTTACACCTCCTCGTGCTTTGTATCATAAAGTGCTGTATCTATAAGAGAATCAAGATAATCACCAAAATCCTCATTCGCTTCACTCAATACCTTATATACAATTGTTGGAAGTGCTTGGAGTATCTTAGTCTTAGCAAGCTCTCTAACTTCATTCATTTTATCCTCTGTCCATTCATCTGTACCTTTGATATCTTTAACAACAGACTCATAAACTGCCTTGACAGCTTTCTTAACTTCATCATAAAGAATCTGACCATATTTATCTAACTTTCTAGCTTCAAGCCATCTATTCACTGACGTAAGAATTTTTGTACCAATTGGAAGTATAATAGCTGTCCAAATAACACCAAGAATGGTTGTCCAGTCGAGACTACTCAATACATCCTTCATAATTCATTCTCCTTTCCAAAATAAAAAAGAACGGCAAAACCGTTCTCCTTATAGTTACTTATTTAATTTTCTTAATGTCTCTACACATCGTTTTAGATTGGTACATAAATAATCCAATTCATCCCTTGTTTCGTATCCACTAAATGTCATGCGAATACCACTATGTATTTGTTTCTCATCTAATCCAATTGCTGTAAGAGTAGAAGATGGTGTTAAATCACCTGATGCACATGCAGAACCAGTTGACACCTGTATATCTGCCATATCCAGTAATACCATCAGTGATTCACCTTCAATACCATCAAAACAAACATATAAATTATGTGGTAAGCGACTATCAACGTCTGCACCTATAATATGAGAATCTACTATATTATTGATGATATAATCATGAATATAATCTCTATTCTCAGACGTGATAGAAAAGTAATTATAATCCTCGACTGCTTTACTAAGTGCTGCAATGCCTATTACATTTTCAGTGCCGCCAAATAAGCTTTGTTCCTGTGAACCATATATGAGTGGTTCGAGTTCTATTGACGGTTTCTTATATAAAACACCTGTTCCCTTTAACGCTCCGAGTTTATGCGCCGAAAATCCCAGACCATCAGCGTTCAACATTTTTACATCAACAGGAATTTGGCTAATTGAACCTGTACAATCTACATAAACTATCGCATTATAAAAGTGACATATCTCAATAATTTGTTTCACGTCTTGAATACTTCCTATTTCAGAATTAGCATATTCTATAACTACAAGTTTCTTCATTGTATCCATAGATAAACATTCCTTGAGATCTTGGATGTCTATTTTCCCTGTGTAGTCAACTTTGAGTGGACACTTGTATTTTAATGACTCTACACATTTCAATACTGATTTGTGTGAAGTAGGAGAGTATAATACTTTACATTCGTTTTTCTGAGTATAACCTTTTATAAATAGTGTGTTACTGGCTGAACCGCCTGATGTAAAAATAATATTCTCAGGATTAGCATTAATAAATTTTGCTACATTATTTCTTGCAGTTGTAATAATTTTCTTAGCTTCAACACCTGATTGATACATTGAAGATGGGTTCTGATATATGTCCAATAGTGATACTATATAATCCTCAACTTGTGGAGTTAATGGGGTAGTAGCTGCGTAGTCCAGATACATACAATCACCTACCTAATCTAACTCATAATTACACCACTTTTTATATACTTCAGTAGTGTCTGCTTTAAGAAATATCATTGCCAAAATTACATTATTTGTTTTATCATCTATACTTGTATACATATCAACTGGATATACATTATTTTTAATATATAGTAGATACTGTTTGGGATTAACGATCCTAACTACTTCGTGTGGAAAGTAATCTCTTGTTTTTAAATTAGTTTTTATCATTTTCCTTTCATTCCTTTATCTGTATTACCGTAAAAAAATGGGAATATAACATTTGAATAATAATGTCATATTCCCATCAGAATTTTCTAAAATCACTATTCAAATTGCATCACCCTTTCTTTTTAGGTGAATACTTAATCTTTTCATACTTATTTATATTTTCCTTGACTAAATTGTTAGTTGTATCTGTTGGAATAGAATCCTTAGTAGGAATATCTCCAATTTTGTCTAATGTTACGTTTGCGTTTATATCAGCGATAACGTTCTGATAGCTTCCACCGAAATCATTTAGTCCAGATAAATCAAGCTTATCTAATTTGTTTTTTGCTTTATTTGCTGTAAGTTTGTGATTTGCATAAGAAGACGTTATAAGATAAATATCATGACAATTTTCACTACAGAATGTAAACATCCATGTAGGTTTATCCTTATCTTTCCCACAAACGGGGCAATACTCATATGGTTTATAACAAACAGCGCATATCTTTTCTTTACTCAAAGTAAGCCTCCTTTAAAGAAACAGAGTGGTAGAAAAAACTACCACTCTTATAGTTTATTAGATTGATATCAGATTAAGCTTCCTCTGGTTCATCAATGAAATAGATTTCTAGCATCATCTGCTCAGTTGTACATGTGTCAGTAAGGATTGAACCCTTATAATCCATAGTCTGTGAGTCGCCACCCTCAAGTGCGATTGTTACCTCTGGGCTTGGAATAAATGAAGCAATATGAATTACTACAGCACGGAAGCTTTCCTTATCACATGGATCAACTGCAAGTGCCTTAACAAACAATTCGTGAGCTTTAGGGAACTTGTTACCAGTAATAGATACTTTTGCACCACTCTTAACCTTTTTCTTGTACTTGACGAAGAACTCTGTTTCATCCCCTGCCTTTGGTGGAGTAAGTACATGTGCTGCAATACCGAACTCAGTCTCTGTAGCGGTTTCAGGGGTAGCAGCAATCTTATATTCCTTACCAAGAGCACCATTTGCAAGACCAGAAACAACTGCTGAACCATCAACATAATCTTCTGAAAGATCAAGTGTTTCGCCAGCTTTAAGAGTTGTAAGAATCGGCATTTCAATAGCATTATCACTTGTTGCGATTTCTGCATCTGTTGCAGCAATAGTTGAAACTACAGCAAGATTAAGGAATGCGTTTGTTGCAGTAACATCACCCTTCTTACCTGTGTACTTTCTATATACAAGATTACCTCTTGCATCATTAACGTCTGTTGAGTCAGCAGTAATGTCAATATTAAAATTATTAAGCTGAGTAAGAGCATACAGTGGGACACCAGCTTTAGTAGCACCATAACCAAACTGCGCTCTATCAATAATTACGTCACCAATCTTAAATGCCATAATTTTATTTCCTCCTTAAATTATTAAAAATTTGTATAAAAAAGAACATCCAAATAGATGTTCAAATTAACTATATTTCTCTCATAAAATTAAATTGTTCTTTATCAATTTTACTTGTGTCACAGAATCCAGAATAACTTCCACCCATCAATGCATGGGTTTGCTCATATATTTGAAGTCTTTGAACTGCATCGTAAAATTGATATATTTTTACTTGTTTTAATTCTTCAAGTTTGTATTTAAAACCAGGGTGATTTGTCAATGCTGAAATAATAGGTAGAAGATTAGACTCAGAATTATCATCTAGTTTTTTCATAGATAAGTTCATTTGGTCTTCTTGTCTCATCCAATCTCTAGTAGTTCTTCCTTTTGCCTTTTCTACTTTAGGATGAATATTCATAATGGTTCTGATATACTCAGCAATTTCCATATATTCATTTTCTGACAATAAAATATTAGACTCTGGATTATATAGCCCAAATTGTTCTTCTGAATTTTCATCAGTATAAGAAACAATTTTATAGTCTAGAAAATTTACATCATGAAATATCAAACGAAGTGGAGAATAGTCTTGTTCTGGAATTTGAGATAATAGATTATATACCTCTATATCTTTTACCTTGCACCAATTTTCTACGCCGAGATTAAATAGCATAAGACGAACCGAAGTGGAATTGTTAATAAATGGGGAGATAGCAGTATAAAATTTTGATTCACCAATATCTAAAATATCACCTATAGTTGGTTGGGATATTTTAATTCCGTGTACATAATAATCTTCACCAAAGAAAAGTTTTAATTTATCAAAATGATATTTATCATTAGATGGTTTTTGTTTCTTTTGGTTGTCTTCAATAGTAGCGGTTTGAATTGCATCCAATGCACCAGACGATATATTAGCCATAATATCACCGCCTTAACTGATAATTGCTCAAACTTGTTTTTCCATTGGTTGTATTTACAATTCCATTAGTGTCAATAACTTGGAATACAAGAGTACGAACAAGATAATTATTATCTGTAGTAGATTCCTTTGATAATACAAGATGTGTCTGCATTCCAAATATATTTGACCAATTAAATCGCTCTCTTATAATAGAGGCAATGAGATCATGTCTTGGAATTCCTGTTAATTTATCATCTCTGTCATTACCATGCACAAAAATAGTAAATGTAATATTCGTATACTTTAATGTATCCTGATAACGAGGCATCTCATCAAAAGATACTTGATAACAGATATAGTGTTTTGCTTCTGTCTGAGTATCAGGGATAAATAAATAAGGACGAATGTTGGATGTTCCACCAAAATATCTATCCCATTCTCCAAGAGGTTCATATTCCTTTGTGTCTTCGTTCCATTCCCAATTAATATTACCATCATCATCAAAAAGTTCAGATTCTAATGACTTCTCATTGAGTGCATATAAAAGACATGGATTGAGCATAAGTGCTTTCTTAATCTTTTTCTTATACTGAATATTTTCATCATCAGGAGTAGTTCTATACGCACGAAGTTTGTTTAACAAATCATTCTTTGTAATTAATTTTTCTGCCATACAACACCTCCTTACTCAGTTAGTTCCAACAGCAAAATTTCAGATTTTATCGGCAAGTTATCTTTAACAATTTCACACTTAAGAGACAGTATTTTGCCGATAACGGAAGTGTCATTTGGAAATTTTACTTTCTTTTGGTTGTATTCTGTACTATCTCGCCATGTAACTTTATCAGTCCAATCTTCATCATCAATAGAACAAGTCCATGTAAATGTTGCATCAGCATATTCAGTTGTAATATCTTCATTGGAATCATTAAATAGATTTACTGTAAGATTTTTATAAGAGCCACCAATCTTAATTGTTGAAGTGGATGCTGAAATTCTTGCTGTGATAGAAGATGGGGGAATAGTTGGAGTAGATGGATCTGTTGGAGCGATTTCTGAATCGAAATAGTTCGCATACATTTCGCCTGTTTCAAGATTGACATAATCAGTATGCTCATTAAAGAAATTACTATAAATAGTTAATTTTTGTATCCCAAATGGTTGAACATTTTCACATTTTGTCACAGTCCATGCTGACGGGTGATCTGATAATGTGCTAACTAATAGACGCATATTTTTTGAATCCTCTGATGTATACCAAAATTTACTGGTAATATCATTCATTGGTAGCCAAATTTTATCTTGGTTATCAACATGTGTAAATCTTAAATCTGTATAAGTTCCAATCGTATCAATATGTTACTTTATTGGTTCGTTAATCCAATAAAGATAAAATTATAAAATTATGCTGCGGTATATTCTATGTATCTATCATATTTTCTTTGAAGATATAAATCCGCATCTTTATACATCCAATTCATAAGCTTAATAGCAGAAGTGCCAGTAATACTTGCAACTTTTGTTATTCCGTTATGACAAGATGCATCATATATTCCGCAATAAATACCAAGTTCTTTTTCAACTATATCTTTTATTTTTTCACAAAAGTTTTCTGTAGAAGTAATTGTTAATGTAATACGTTTGTTATTTTCGTTTTTTATATAACGATAAACACTCCCATCGCCGTCATAGTATCCACGAACAAAATGAGAATATAAATCTTTTGGAATATTTGGAAATTCTAAAACAAGACTTTTATTCCTTACAGCACCTAATTTTTCTAAAGAATTACACAAATGCCTGCTATTCATGTTCAATGTACACATATTATTGTATGAATAGTTCTTTTCGCTCTTTCTATTAGATTGATCTATTATTTTTAAAGGATTATTACTTTCGATTTCTTTACTAATATCTTCTAATAATTTCTTATCACTTTCTTGTAAAGAAATGCAAGCCGTTCCTTTTGGTGGAAAATTACACCCATCTGCAAAAAACAAGCCTAATACATATGCCTTGTTTGGTGTATCAATATTGTCAAAATACTTTTCGTTTAAATGATATTTTCTTTGACCGTTATTCACACGTTTAATTCCAAATTCATCTAATATATGACAAATCTTATTATAATTACATCCCATAATTTTACCTATTTTGGTAGTTGATAATTTGTTTTCTACATATAATTTAACAATCTCTTCTTTTTGTTCTTTTGTAAAAATTATTTCATTATAATTTGGTATTCCATTTTTCATTGCTTATTCCTCCTAAAAAATTGCAATATAAAAAGACGGTAATCTACTTATTAGGAGTAAGTAGAAGTGGTTTGCAACCCACTGTCCCGTCTAATTAACTATTCTCTATTTATAATTTTATTTTCTCTGTATCTCTACAGAAGGTCAGAGCATATCAACACCATATTCTAAAAAATAGAACTTAGGTGGTTTCCATTAACCCACTTGGGTACATGCTCGTTGAACGTTCCTCTGTTCGAGGCTTCGCAGCTGATTATTACTTATTAATAGCACTTAGCACATTATGAAAACATAATGCTTTTATTGCAGCATATGCCATCCAATTACTTTTTTCTGTCTTTCGACCACATTCACACTTAGGCATATTTCATCCTTATGTTGTAGTGTAATTGGCATTGTAAACTTCCAGCGTAAGAAAACTTTCGACATATTGTTTCCAATATGAAGCGCATACATTTTACGATGATTGCATTCTTAACACAGACCACATACGTCTTTTAATTCTTTGTGTTCCACTTTTTTCCACCCACATTAATTCATAATTTGCAGGCAAGACGAGATATTTTGGAAACTGATTCGCTGGCTCATTTCTACAAATTAACCATTTATGATATACCCCTCTATCGTCAGGAATATCGCACCAGAGTCCAATTGGAAATTCACTATTATACTTTGAATGAATTTTCTCATAATAATAAAGGTCATCACCTTCATTAAATTTTACAGGCTGACTTGGACGAAACATAAGATAGTATTCCACTTGGTCTTTGTCCATTGACTGATAAGATTTGACAATAAACTTTGCATCTATCTTTGTCTTATTGGTATTTTCATAAGTCATACCTTCAGCAAGAGAACGTGTAATTCCATGTTCATCTGTGAAAAAATCGTCATGAAAATGATCGTAGATGTAACAAGTTTTTGTAGCAATGTCGTTTTCAAATGTCTGTTCCATCACCCAATCAGATTCTTCTTTATAAATCTGACCTAAAGTTTTCGCATTATTTGTTTTGGCGTTAGCGATTCGCCTAGCTGTTTGTAGACTCGGCATCGCAACCCACCTCCTCAAACATCTGCTTAATATATCCGTGAGAATCTAAGATTGCCCTACGAAATTTTTTATAACTAAAATGGTCGCTCTTGAAATTATCCATAGCACCTTGTAAGGTTGCCATAAGAGTTACCATAAGTCCGTTATCATTAAATAAGGTTTTTATGCCACCTAATTTAAACATAACATTCTCAAAGAAGACGAGAAATGCTTCATCATCTTCAAATATTTTCTCTTCAATTGTTTTGTCTTTATAGAGCAATAGTTTGTGAATATCACCATGCATTGCACGAACTGCTTCATTGATTTGCTTGTCTGTAAAGTCACCATATATGTATTGCATATTAGGACTCCGTGTTAATATAGGAATTGTACATATATCCGTAATCACGAATACGTTTATTTAATTCAATTTTCATGGAATCCAGACGATTAATCATATTTTTATGATTGTCAAGTAGCTTCTTTTCTTCCTTACCACCTATCATTACTGATGTGTGCATAATTGAATCAACCTGTGGCTGTAACCACTCAATCGTCATTCCAAGTACAAGAATTCCTACGACAAAATTCATATCAGCCGTTTCATCTACTGAATTATTCAACGTAAAATCCAACTGTTGAATTTCATCATCGAGCGTGAGAGAAGAGAATAGTCTGCGCACTCTTGGATTAGCAATTACATTGTTTAATCGCTCTGTATATATTTCAAGCAAATCATTTTCGTCAAGAGAGAGTTCTTTTACATCATTGATTCGTCCTCTTGTTCGTGAAAAAATTGTTTCGTATGGAAGCGTCATTGTGAGCCTCCTTTACTATTCAAATAATTCAGACATCAGTGTAAAATTCGTCCCATAAAATGCATCAAGTGCTTTAATTTTCTTTACACTATCAACACGTCCGTTTGCTATCAAAGTTGCTGCAATATTTTTAATTGATTCTTTTGCGCCATCTGGAAGTGTTTCAATTGTCGCAATCATAGTATCCGCATCTGGTGTAATTAACAAATCTTCTAAGTCGCCAACTGAATACATAGTTGTATAAATTTTCTGAACCTGCGGAAATTCTGCAAGAAAATCTTCGTCCTGAATGATAAAAAAAGGTTCTGTAATATGCCTTTTACCTGAACGAATAGCAGCTACAAGATCCTGATATTCCACCTCTGTCACATCGCCACGACCAGCCCATTCATAATTCACACCTGATTTAATTCCAATCATACCAAGACATCCAGAAACAATTGATTTACATTCAATGGCATCTGTTGCATCAAACTTTCTAACTTCCTTTTTAACTGTAGATTCTTTTTCTTCTTTATTCTCCGTCTTTGGAGTTGTTGTTTTCTTTGTATAAGCCATTTTATAATCCTTTCGTTCCATAAAAATAAGAGGCTGGATTATACCAACCTCTTATAACTTCTGTTTTTTTTATTTAGGCAATAGTCCAAACACCAAAGTATCTATCAAAGATACATGCGATGCCCATTTCTCTCTGTACTTCGTATGTCATGAAGTCGTCAGCTCTATCAGCCTTTTCAGTAACCTCAACAATTTCTGTTTCTCCAACATCTACAAACTTGCAGAACTTATTGTCAACATTAGGAACAATAAGAAGAGTACCAGGCTTAATGAGTTTCTTTGTAACATCATTCTTAACAAATCTCTGTGGGATTTCGACAAGAGTAGTAGTCTCGTATGTACCAAGTCTACCAAGTTTTGCCATATCCTCTTTCTGAGCATCTGTAGCCCAATCAACATCTGTAAATGCATTAAGCTTTTTAAGGTCTGTCTTTAAACCGAATACTGTTACATCAACTCCACCATTAGCAGCAGAAACATCATCAAGTAACTGATCAAAAGATTCCTTGTTAGAAGCAGTAATCTCCTTTGTTACATGGAATACTTCCTGTGCAGGAATTTTATCACCTACAGACATTACCTCTGTAAGCATATCATTCTGAACTTCTTCCTGCATAGCGATTGATACAGCATCAACAAACTTAGACCAATCTTTGCGACCTGTAAGATATACATCAATATCCATACCAACCTTGATTGCGTAGTTGGATGTCTTTACTGAGAAAGATTCACCCTCTGCAAGTTTCTGCATTGATAAGTCATGATGATCCCCAGATACTTTAGCAACAGTAAGAATTACATCCTTATCTGTCCAGAACTCATTTTTATCTCCCTGAGAAATATTCTTTGACTCAACAAACTGATTAAAGAATTCATTTTCCTGTAAACCAGTTGTAACCTTAATATCAAGAGTATCCTCAAGAACCTCCATAAGTTCAAGACCGTTTCTCTTCATTGCTCTTTTAATATCTCTCTTTGAATATTTCTGTGTAGGATCTAATCCTAAAATATCGAAACAAACACTGTTAATTTTTGCGTTTACAGCATTCTTAGGAACTTCGTTTCCATTCTCATCATATACTGTTATACCATGTGTATAATCATAAAAAAGCTTTCTAAAGCCTTCGAAATCATTCTCTGGTTTAGAGAATACTCTTTTTAAATTATCAGAAAATACTAACATATTATTTTAAAC
>OGLB01000147.1_pt1 | contig 44398 bp, 47 predicted proteins | sample 1572551 | NCBI WGS metagenome assembly OGLB01 (sample SAMEA2582003, study PRJEB24529) | metagenome | biome: Human gut stool | place: China | collected 2011
GCTGCCGAGCATCCAGAAGGAGCTCATCGGCAAGTGCCGCCTGCTTGGCAAGCGCAGGAAGCGGCAAGAGCACGACGCTCGCGCACATTCTCCTGACAGCCGTGGCCAAGCGCCCCTGCCATATCGTCACCCTCGAAGACCCCGTCGAATACGTCATTTCCTCTGACAAAGCCCTCGTCCACCAGAGGGAAATCGGAGAAGACACGCCGAGCTTTGCCGAAGGCGTCATCGAGTCCCTAAGGGAGGACCCCGACATCATCGCTGTGGGAGAAATGCGCGACGCCGCCACCATCGAAGCTGCCCTGACCGCGGCCGAGACAGGCCACCTCGTCTTTGCCACCCTCCACACCACACGTGCCAAAGACGCATGCACGCGCATCATCCACGCATTTCCTTCCACGAGGGAAAACGAAATCCGGAGCATCCTTTCCTCCTGCCTGCAGCACGTCCTCACGCAGCGCCTCTGCCGGCCGGGCAAGGAAACCTTCCTCATGCGCGAAATCCTGACGAACGTCCCCGCCGTTTCCCACCTCATCCGGGAAGGCAAGGACGAGCAGATCCCGTCGTACATGGAAATGGGCCTCCAGAACATGCGCACCCTGAAGCAGGCAGCGTACGGCCTGAAGAATATCTCCGAAAAAGACAGAGAAAAACTCCTGAAAACCCTCGAATGATTCCCGGCGTAAAGCCGACACAAGATACATATGGAAACATACCTCTACAAAGTCTTCAATACCGAAGGAGCTATGGAAGAAGGCACCATCAGTGCCAGCTCTGGCGGGGATGCCGCGAATGCACTCCGCCTTCGCGGCTTTTCTATTATCTCCCTGACAAAAGAGGCATCGGAAAAGAAAGAAAGACGCAGCTTCCTGAAAAGGAAACCATTCTCCGGAGACGAGACACTCTCCGTCCTTGCCAGCGAATGGAGCGCCCTCCTCAAAGCAGGCCTCACCATCACGGCTACCCTGGCCCTCCTTGAAGAACAGGCGAAAAAACACGAGAAACCTATCCTCTCACGCGCCCGCGAGACTGTCATGGAAGGAAGGACCCTCTGGGAAACGCTCGATGAATCAGGCGCCTTTCCCCGCTTCTTCACCGCCTTGATTCAGGTCGGAGAAATGACAGGCACGCTCCCCGAAGAACTCGACCGCATCGCCGAGCACTACCGGAAGAAAGCAGAATTCAAAAGAAAAGCGGTAAGCGCCCTTGCCTATCCCTGCTTTGTCCTCCTCTTCGCACTGACCGTCCTTCTCACCATCCTGACATTCATCCTCCCCACCTTCGAGACACTCTTCGCCTCCCTGCAGATCACCCTTCCTGCCGGCGCGAGGATTGCTCTGGCCGCCGGGAAATTTCTTCAGGAAACAGGACGCTTCCTCTTCCTTCTGCCGCTTCTCTCGGCCCTCGGTCTTGGTATTTCCTTGAAGACAGAAAAAGGAAGAGAGAAAATAGACGAAATCCTCTACCGCTCCCGCTTCTGCAAACGCCTCCTCCTCATCCGCTTCGCAGCTACACTCTCTGCTTTCCTTGAAAGCGGAAGGACCCTGGGCGACGCCCTTGAAGACTGCAAGGATACCATAGGAAACCGCGAAGCAGAAAGAGCCCTCGAAGCCGTCAAGGAAGAAGTCACCAAAGGAAACGACTTCGCCGAAAGCCTCAAGAAAAGCGGCTTCTCCCTGCCCATCTTCTACCAGCTTACAAGGATCGGCATGGAAAGCGGCGAACTCCCGGACTTCCTCATGAAAGCCGCCGGCCTCATGGAAAGAGAGGCAGAAAGAAAAGCCAGCCGCTTCCGCGCCATCTTAGAACCCGCCATGCTCCTATTAGTAGGCGGCATGACCGCCATCGTCGTATTCTCCGTCATCCTCCCCGTCTTCCACATGGCGGCGAGAGTGTGAAGGGAAAAAAGATAAAACCATAAAACAAGAAAAAACAGAACGCAAGGGAAAAAAACATAAAAATCGCAAAAAAGCTCCCTATGAAGAGAGCTTTTTTGCGTGGGAAAATCAAAACCTTCACAACCGGACTTCGTCCGTTGGTAATCAACCCCTTTCGGCGCATGCGCGCCACTTTCCCCTGACGGGGACAGCTATAGTCTCGCTCCGCTCGCCATTCCTGAGCGTTGATTTTTCAAATCGAAGCGAACTTGTAATCAAATTTCCCTTATTATTTCATTCCTCTATTTCTATTCTTTCCCCATTTTCTATATAATTAAGGAATGTTAAGCAAAGTCTTTTTAAAAAATCGAGCGCAGGAGGTGCGTTAGTATAAAAGCTGTTATTTTTGATATGGACGGGACTCTTTTTGATACGGAGTTTATTTTCCAGAGGATCTGGAATGAGATCGCGGGCGAGATGGGCCTGGTGCTTCCGGATTCTTTCAAATATGAAATCTGCGGGACGAATGGTGCCGTGATGAATGGCGTCATTGAAAAGTACTACCATGTATCTGACGGACAAGTGATCCAGAACGAATGCCGCCGCCGTGTGGATAAGATTTTTGCCCGGTATGTGCCGGAGAAGCCGGGCTGCAGGGAAATCCTTCATTTCTTCCGCGAGCATGGGTATAAAATTGCCATGGGAAGCAGCAGCCGCATTACAAGGATCGAAGGAAATCTGCACCAGACGGGGCTTCGTGATGCCTTCGATGCCATTGCAGGGGGCGATGAAGTCGAGCATGGCAAGCCCGAGCCGGATGTATTTCTTCTGGCGGCCAGCCGCCTTGGTGTCGATCCCAGAGACTGCTACGTCTTCGAGGACAGCCCCAACGGCGTTCGCGCCGGCGTCAAAGCGGGCATGAGAACGATCATGGTTCCTGACCTCATGCCCGTCACTGATGACCTCATCCCCATCGCCTACGGGATTTTCAAGAACCTCTCCGAAGCACAGGAATTTCTGGAGAAGGAAATATAAGGAAAATCAGGACTCAGGAATGACGAGCATCGCGAGTTCCGCATTGGCAAGAACGGCTGCATTACTGCGATGTGCTGAGTCCTGATTTCCTCTCTTATTCCCTATTTCCTTTATATAATAGAAATATATATAGAATAATATATTTCTCCCAATTCCCAAAAAATCACTTCTGTATTATACTTAAGAATGGAAAAGTTTACGAAAGACCGCGGAAGGCGGAATATATGGGAAAGGAGGCGCTGCGATGGCTTTATCGATCAGGGACATTTTGATACTCGACTACTTCGACGGCAAGCCGGTGCATCATAAGATACCGCCGTACAAGCTGAAGATTTACGGCCAGGACGCCAATGACCGGATCGGGCTTTTGTATGAGAATGGCTGGATCCGCTACAGCCGGCCGCAGGAGACGGTCAGCATGCTGCCGGACAAAGCACTCTCGGATTTCCTGAAGCGTTACGGTCTCTCCGGCGAAGGCTCGCATGCCGAGCTCACCGGGCGCGTCATTTCCCAGATTCCCGAGTCCGACTATGCCCACGGCGTGCCGAAGATTTACGTCCTCACCAAGGAAGGCAAGGCGGAAATCGGGCATCACATGGCCTACGTCCTGAACGTCCGTGAGAATTACGGCCTGACCGAAGGGGAAATCGGCGAATCGCAGAATACCCTCGCCCAGCGCGGTGAACCATATACCGCCCGGGACATCCTTTACCGCGCCTTCCAGCAGAAAATTTCCCTCTACATCATGGCCGGCGAATGGTCGAAGCTCCGCAACATGTACTACACTGTCGCGAATTTCTACCTGCGTATCAAAGACAACGAAGAAGCCCTGCCGTACCTGTACCTTGTCTTCTTCATGGACATGTCCGGCATGGGAAACAAAAACAACCTCGTCCCGTACGAGAACCTTTTCCCCACGCAGAAGGGCATGATCCTCCTGATGGATGAAATCCGGAAAGATCTCCACTACTCCATGGACGAAGTGAAGACATCCTTCCTTTCCTCCATCGCCCGCATGGCGCCGAGACTGCCATTCTCATATTTCTCGCCGCAGGTCATGGCCTCCATGCTCCTCGAACGCCTCCGCGGCATCGACTTCAATGGAGCCAGGTACATCGTTCAGAGAAATACCCCGGATCCCTCCGCCAAGTCGTACCACTACGTACCGTACGGAAGAAGCGAAGCCAGGCCCAGATCCTACCACCCGCCCGTCGTGAAACCAAACTTCATGGCCCCGCCGGTCTTAAGGATGCCCACCTTCACCGCGCCCCCGCCCTTCAAGCCGGGCCAGTCCGCCCCGCCGCCAAGCCGCGAGCCCGTGCCAGAGAAGAAAGAAGAGCCTGTTTTAAGAAGAAAACCCGAAAAGAAAAAGGGCATCTTCTCCAAGCTGAAAGATCTGTTTTAGTCGTACTTGAAAAAGACACCATCATTTTGTAAAATAATACTAATGCGTTTGTAGCTCAGCTGGATAGAGCAGCGGTTTCCTAAACCGTGTGTCGGGGGTTCAAATCCCCCCAAGCGCACCAATGGAAATCAGAGCGTTCCCGAAAGGGAGCGCTTTTTTTGCGTGGAGAAACGGGAACTCACTTCGCTCGCCAGTCCTGAGCGGGGATTTTTATTTCTACGAGCGCAGCGAGGTCGTAAGGTTTTCCACGAGCAACGCGAGGTTTAAGGGTGTTTGACCTTGCCTCGTAGAGGAAGGTGTCGCTGAAGGCGACGAATGAAGTTCATTTCCTGGGCCGCAGGCTAGTTTTGTGGTTTTTAAAAGGTGCAGTTTCTAAAAAGGCCGGGCGGATAGGGTTGATCATTCATTGAGTTTTAAAATCTAAAAAGGTTCTGCGAGCGGAGTGAGGTTGTTTGGTTTTTCTTTTCCCCTTGCGAAGCAAATAAGTGGTGTTGACCTTCCCAGACGGGGAAGGGAGTATGGTAGGGGAAGGGGTACGAAAGGTCCAAAACAAATAAGATTGGAAATCCTTTCTTTATTCCTTGTGAAGCTGCCACCTTCGGGGGAAGTGGACTGTATACCAGTTGAATCTTCTGTAATATCGGTAATGACTCAATTGTTCTGTACAGGCCGAAAGGGGTGCAGTTAATAAGTAAAGCATATTCCTTTTGTGGCGGTTAGGGTTGATTTCTCTCAACCTCCAGGCTGGTCGTCCGGTTTTTTCTTTTCCCCGCTCTGCGGTTGTCTGGTTTTTCATTTCTTTCCCAGTTTTCCTCCCTGCTTTTCTCCCTACACGGTCTTTTTCCTCTCTCCCCATCCTCTTTTATTTTTATAATCGCTATCCTTCCTTGTATCTTCCTTGCTGTTCTTTCAAAAAAGTCCGCTGCTTTTAGAAATTTCCCTCACATTTCCTTTCAAAAGTATACTTTCGGATAGTTTCATTCCATTTTGCGATAGGTTAGAGTAAATGCAGGGAAAAAGCTTTGGCCCTGGCAATGGCGCCGGGGAAGCTCTATTGATTTAGAAAGAGGGAATCGAAATGAACAAAAAAGCAGAAAGCTTCCAGGAATACTTGGATAAGAGAAAACTCAAAGACTTCGCCGTCGAAGAAATTGCCAAAGATCCATTGGAAACCGCCGTATTCCGCTCGCACATGCAGCTTGAAAACGCAAGACTGCCAATCATCGTCATCCTTGACAAGAGCATCTACGGCATCGTCCGTCTCCTTGTCGCTCAGAGCGCCAAGAAGAAGAACAACGAAAAAGCACTCGAAGAGCTCATGAACAAGTTCAATAAACAGTATAAAGCATTCAAATACTACCTCGACGACGAGGGAAACCTCGTCCTCGATCTCAGCATCCTCTGCCCGGAAAAAAAAGTAAGCGGCCCGATGATTTATGCCCTCTTCCAGAGCGTCGAAGAACACCTCAAGACCGCCTATCCGCAGTGGATGAAAATCATCTGGAAGTAATTCATACCGGGGATAGTACAAAAGAAGGGCGGGGAGGGCCCGGACTTTTGTGGAAATGGGAGGAACCATGGTAGGGATTGCGGCAGGAATTCTCGTAGGTGCCGTTTCAGGCGTTGCCTTCTACTGCCTTCTGTGCAGGAACGCAGAGTATATCGACGCATTCGACGAAGACCTCGTCAGAGAAAGATTTATGGAAGATATGAATAACAAAACAAGAATGGAATGATTCCGGGGAAGGAAGAATTCCTGAAGAAACAGCGTTTCCGGGAAGAAACACTGTTTCAAAAAAACAGGCAGCGGGAACTGCCTGCTTTTCACATGGGAAAAATTAAGAGTATACATAAAACAACTCGCCCGCTCGATATTCCAGAGTCCTGACTCTTGAGTGGAATCAGAGCAGCCCACCAATACTCGCCTTCCCAAATGGGGAAGGGAGTATGGTAGGGGATGGGGTACGAAAGGTCAAAAACAAATCAGATTTGAAACTTTTTCTTTATTCCTCTTGAGACCTGCCTCAGCGAGGAAGGATGTCACGGAGTGACAGAAAGGAGTGCAGTTCCTCGGACGAAGTCCGATTGTATGGTTTTGATTTTCCCCAAGGCGAAGCCTTGGTTTAAGGGTGTCAGAGCTCGCCCCGTAGGGGGAGCTGGCGCGCATGCGCCTGAAACATCATCTCCACGAGCAACGCGAGGTTTTACGGTTTTCTTAACCTGCCGCTCTCCGCCCATACGCTTTTATCTCATCCTCCACCTATCTCTTTTCCTCATGCTTATTGAGAAAAAGTAATGACTTATAGTTGCGAGTGAATTGTAATTTTAATAATTCTAAATATTTTGTTTCGACACGCCTATAAATTTCTATCCGATAATATCGAGTAAAATTTAGTATAAAGAAATCTTTCGAATATGCCCATTTGTATTTATAAATCAAATGTTGACAGATTATAAATTCTCAATATATAATTAAGACATGAATGAATTAGAAATCTTCAAGGCTCTATCGAACCCTATACGGCTAAACATCATAAAGTGGCTGAAGGAACCGCAGAATAACTTTCCACCCCAGGGACTCCATGTGCCGGAGGGAGACCGTTTTGACAGAAGTGTCTGTGTTGGATCGATCTGCGAAAAGACTCAGATTTCCCAGTCGACCATCTCGCATTATCTTGATATGATGCAGAGAGCAGGTCTTTTGGAATCGCGCCGTTTCAGCAAGTGGACATACTACCGCCGCAACGAAAGGAACATCAGCCGATTGTCAGAGTTCATCCGTAACTCGTTATAACCGGTCATTATAAGGTATAATAAAGACGGCAGGGAATCCTGCCGTCTATTTTTGGGTTTATGTATCTAATAAACGAGATACATTTTGGAATATTTCATGTAAATTCTCATTTTGAATGCAAAAGCCGGAAAGGACTGTTCACATGATTGAAAAACCATTTATCCTCGCAGGAAAGAAACTCTCCACACGTCTCGTGTTCCCGCCGCTCGCGACCGAAAGCTCAGACGGCGGCAAGCCGAACGAAAAAATCACGCAGCACTACTGCGCCATCGCAGCAAACCCGAACGTCGGCATGATCATCACTGAGCACAGCTACGTCGATCCACAGGGCAAAGCAGACCCGCACCAGATTTCCTTTGCCGACGACTCCGTCATCGACGCACAGAAAGCCATGGTGAAATCCATCCGCAACGTGCGCCCCGACATCTGCCTCCTCGCGCAGATCAATCACGCAGGCGCCAATACACGCAAACTCTACACAGGCATGGATCTCGTCTCCGCCTCTGACATCAAATGGACCAGAGACCAGGCAAGAGCCCTCACCGTCGATGAAATCCACGACCTGGAACAGAAATACATCGCAGCAGCCCTCCGCGTCCAGGAAGCCGGCTATGACGGCGTAGAAATCCACTGCGCACACGCTTACCTCCTGAACCAGTTCTACTCGCCGATCACCAACCACAGAGACGACGAATACGGACCGCAGACCATCACCAACCGCCTCCGCTTTACCCTCGAAATCATCCGAGGCATCAAAGCCAAAGCCAATAAGAACTTCATCGTCTCCGTACGCTTGGGAGGCTGCGACTACAAAGAAGGCGGCAGCACCATCGAAGACGCATGCGCAGCAGCCAAACTCCTCGAAAGAGAACACATCGACCTCCTGAACCTCTCCGGCGGCACCTGCCAGATCTTCAGACCGGGCCACGCAGAACCAGGCTTCTTCACCGACATGTCCGAAGCCGTCAAGAAATGCGTATTCACCCCGATCCTCGTAGCAGGCGGCATCACAACAAAGAAAGAAGCCGACCTCTTCCTCCGTGAAGGCAAAGCCGACCTCATCGGCGTAGCCAGAGCACTCAACGCAGACCCGAAATGGGAAATGTAAAATAAGGAAACTAAATAAGACATTCAAAAAGGACCCCGAAAGAGGTCCTTTTTAGTTACATCGTCTCTGCAACTACCCTGCAGGGCAGTCCGGTCATGCCTTGGTAACGCATAGGGTACGTATTCATTATTACATCTTTATTTAGCAGTTCCTTCAAATTACACATGTTTTCAATGATGAAGACACCATGATCAGCACAGTACTGATCCTTGACAGGATGCTCGCGGCCGCGCCTGATCCCCGCAAAATCCACGCCGATCAATGAAATATGAAGATCGACCAATTTCTCAATCAATTCATCAGACAGCTGCGGATGCTCCTTGAAATACCTTGCACTTCCGTAGCCTTCCTCCTCAATGAATCCTGAGTAAAACATGACAAATGAATCCGCGGGAACTTTCTCCAGATCCACACCAAAGACACCGATATCCCTGTCTTTGATCCCGCTGACATCAAATACGATTCCTCTTCTCTGGGTATACTCTAAAGGAAATTCCTTATTCATTACATCAAAATGAGTTCCCAAATGTCCATATAAAGATTTCTTATCATGCCCCTGTGCATCCTGTACCATTTTAGGTGTGATTTCAAGCGTTACATCAATTTTCATTACGTTTCCCCCTTTAGATCTTTGCTGGCTGCTAAATTTTACCAGCACCGATAAAAATCAAGATATGCCCTTAACCTTGCCATGGAAGATGTGAAATGAAAGCCATTTCTTTATTCTTTGTGTTGGATTAAAGTTCTAATATAAATATTATACAATAGCCTCGAGGTGCGAATTTGGAAAGGAGGTAAGATGCCTTTTGCAAACATATCAATCATTGAAAATGATGGCGGTACTATTTTCCAATAAATAGTATACCAATGATGAGAATCAAACGGCTCTATTTTGCATATATTGAACGGTATGTATGAGTTTAAGTGCTAAATAACCTAATATACGATACTTAAATAGCAAATAGCCATAATTAGTATATAATTCAACTTAATTGTGTGCTAAAATGTGTGAAGAATACGTAAGACGTTTGTAAAGGTAATATATATTTGGAAGGAGATGCGTGGAATGAAGTGGAAGGCTATAGTTGCAGGTATGTTAGCAGGTGCAGCTCTGTTAATGGCAGGCTGCGGCGGCTCATCTTCTGGGGATGCAGCAAAATCGGCCAATGCGGCACAGAATTTCAAGGGTAAGAAACTGGTTATGTATGTTTCTTTCCATGAAGATACGGCAAAGGAACTGTCGGACGCATTCAAGAAGAAGACCGGTGCTGATGTAAGCTTTATCCGCCTGCCAACTGGTGAAGCATTAGCTCGTATTCAGGCTGAAAAGGATTCACCGAAAGCGGATGTATGGCTGGGCGGCACAGCAGATGCTCACGCAAAGGCAGCTTCTGACGGACTTCTGTCAGCTTATAAGTCACCGAATGCGAAGATGATTCTTCCGCAGTATCAGGATAAGGATGGATACTGGTATGGCACATACCTGGAAGCTCTGTCCGTCGGCTATAACGAAAAACGTTTCAAAGAAGAATTTGAACCAAAGGGCGTCAAGGCTCCTGAAACACTGGATGATCTTCTGAAACCGGAATTCAAGGGCGAAGTCATTATGCCAGATCCGAGAAAATCCGGAACAGGCAATACATTCATCAGCTCCGTTCTTCAGTCCATGGGCGAAGAAAAAGGCTGGACCTATTTGAAAGCACTGAAAGGCCAGGTAGCACAGTTCACTCCTTCCGGATTTACACCAGCGCAGAAGACAGGTGCCGGAGAATACCTGATCTGCGTCAACTTTGTTTCTGACCAGAATCTGGTCAGCGCAAAGGGACAGAAGATCCACAGCACGATTTACAATAATTCCGGCTGGACGGTCTGCCCTGTTGGCCTGATCAAAGGCGCTGCTGATGCTGATGTAGCTAAAGCATTTATCGACTTTGTACTGACGAAAGAAGCTGGCGAAATCATGGTAAAATCCACTCATGGTATCGCATGCAACCCTGATGTAGCTCCGCCAGAAGGTATGAAGCCTCTGAAAGAGCTCCCACTCTTCAAGGAATATGACCTGATCAAGGCCGGTGCAGATAAGCAGAAGAATTGCGACGAATTCTTCGCAAATTAAATTGGTTCAGATGATGCCTCTGCCTTTCTGGCGGAGGCATTATTGTTCTACAATAGATTTCTTAAATCATTGTAAGGAGTCACTATGAGCGAAAAAGATATAGGGCATGAACATACAGGAGGAATGGCGGAATTCAAGGCCCTCTTAAGGGAGCCGCCGCTCCTTATCAGCATATCCGTTGTATTTTTGCTGTTTGCTGTTTTTATCATTTATCCATTTGTGAAAATACTGCTGGTCCCGGACGGAAGTGACTGGATCCGTGCGCTGACGGAAGAAGAATTTGTCCTTGCCTTCGCGCATACGCTGTATTCTTCCTTCGTGGCAACATTCAGTGCCATCATCCTCGGGTTTCTCTTTGCATACGGCATCCATTATACGGATATGCCATGCAAGCGGTTCTTTCAGGTAGTGGCTCTCCTTCCTACGATGGCGCCGTCTGTCGTGACGGGCCTTGCCTTTATCATGCTTTTCGGCAGGCGCGGATTTATCACCTGGAACCTCCTTCATCTGAAGGTAGACCTGTACGGCCCATTCGGCCTGTGGGTGGCGCAGACTGTTGCATTCTTCCCTCTGGCCTATATCACGATTTCAGGGGTGCTTAAGAGCATCAGCCCGAATCTTGAACTGGCTGCACAGAACCTGGGGGCAAGAGGCTGGTATCTTTTCAGGACTGTCACATTGAGGCTGGCAACCCCGGGCATTGCCAGTGCATTTCTTCTGGTAGCCATCAACTCTCTGGCAGACTTCGGCAACCCGATGCTCGTCGGAGGAAATTATCAGGTACTGGCGACAGAAGCCTATACACAGGTCACAGGAGCCTGGGATCTTCCCATGGGCGCCACGCTTTCTGTTTTCCTTGTCATTCCGACACTGATCGTATTCTTCATCCAGAGGTACTATCTGGAAAAGAATTCTTACGTAACCGTTACGGGGAAACCTGTCGCAGGGCTGATCCGCGTCACCACGGGGCCGCTTGCAAAATGGCTTCTCTTTGCATTCTCCATGCTGCTCAGCCTCGGGATCTTAATGATCATCGGAGTCGTATTCCTCTTTGCCTTTACCGTTGCATTCGGGTATGACTACACGTTTACGCTCGAATATTTCAAGGAAGGCGTCATCCACTCCCATGTCATGATCAATTCCTGGGTGGCTTCCATATCGACAGCTGCCATCACGACAGTTCTGGGCATTGCGCTTGCCTTTCTTACCATCCGCAAGAAATTCCCCGGAAGAACGATCATGGATTTCCTTGCCATGCTTCCGGTATCCCTTCCAGGTACATTCATCGGCCTGGCATTGATCCTTGCCTTTAACGACGGACCGCTGGCCATGACGGGTACGCTCGGCATCATTATCCTCGGTATGGCCCTTCGACAGCTTCCTGTCGGATACAGGCAGGCGGTAGCAGGGCTGAAGCAGATCGAGGGCTCGCTGGAAGAAGCATCGACCAACCTGGGCGCGAACAGTTTCACCACATTCCGCAAAATCGTCCTTCCTATGCTGAAAAATTCCTTATCCGTCAGTTTCGTTTATGCTTTCATGCGATCCATGAATACGCTGTCAACTGTTATTTTCCTGGTTTCCCCGGAATGGAACCTGGCATCCATCAATATCATGAGTCTGGCAAATCAGGGATTCCTTCCTACAGCGAGCGCCACGGCAGTAGGGATTATGCTTGTCATTTATGCAACTTTTGGTATCGTGAAGCTCATCTTAAGAGATAAAATCAATATCTTTGATCTGTAAAGAAAGCGGGAATAAAGTATGGCAGACTATGTATTGCAGTTAAAGAATATCAATAAATATTTCGGGAAAAGCCATGTGATCAAGAATGTCAATCTGTCCTTTGAAAGAGGCCATTTCATTACCTTTCTGGGACCATCCGGCTGTGGCAAGACGACACTCCTCCGCATGATTGCAGGATTTTATGAACCCGATGAAGGGGAAATCCTCCTGAACGGAAAGAACGTCGAAAGGATTCCCCCTTATGGAAGAAATACATCCATGGTATTCCAGGAATATGCGCTCTTCCCTCATATGAACGTTTTTGACAACGTATCTTACGGGCTGAAAGTCAAAAAGGTTCCCAAAGATAAAATGATCAAGCGCGTGGAAGATGCACTGGAACTCATGCAGCTCAAAGGGATGGAAAAACGTTTCCCGAACCAGATGTCCGGCGGCCAGCAGCAGCGTGTCGCTGTCGCAAGAGCACTTGTCATGAAACCGGACGTCCTTCTTCTCGATGAACCGCTTTCCAATCTGGATGCGAAGCTCCGCGAAAGCGTCCGTGTCGAATTAAGAACCATCCAGCAGAAAATGGGACTCTCCGTTATTTACGTAACACATGACCAGTCAGAAGCCCTTTCCATGTCGGATGCCGTCGTCGTACTGAAAGACGGCGAAGCCCATCAGGTCGGCACGCCGCAGGAAATCTATTTCGAACCGAAGACACAGTTCGTCGCTGATTTCATCGGCACAACCAATCTCATTTCCGTAGAAGGAAAAGGGAATAACGACGTGGCTTATGGAAATACCGTATTCCATTCCACCAATCCCGTCACCCCGGGTGCCAGGTACGTCGCATCCGTCCGTCCGGAAAGCATAAAGATCTCCCTGGAAAAAGCGGAGGGGAAGGTCAATATCAAGACCTCTATCGTAAACCGCATGTTCCTGGGCGAAAAAGTGCGCTACTTCGTCAAGGATGAATTGGACAAGGAATGGATTGTAGACATGTTCGATCCAGGGAAAACGCTTCTCAGCGGTGACGCCTATGTCACGTTCAAAGCGGAAAAAGCATGGGTGATTGAAGACAAATAAGCTTCAACAGACCTTGGGAAAGGAGCTGCCTGGATGTTAGAAGAACTGAAAGAAGAAGTGCTGGAGGCAAATCTAGAACTTCCCCGTCATCATGTCGTGCTTTATACATGGGGGAACGCGAGCGGAATCGACAGGGAAAGAAACCTCATCGTCATCAAACCGTCCGGCGTACCGTATGAATACCTGAAAGCTTCCGATATGGTCGTCGTGAACCTTGAAGGCGAAGTGGTGGAAGGAAATCTGAGACCATCCTCAGATACCAGGACCCACATTGAACTGTACAAGAACTTCCCGGAAATCGGCGGAGTCGTCCACACCCATTCCATTCACGCCGCAGCCTTCGCACAGGCCGGAAGGCCGATCATCCCTATTGGCACGACCCATGCAGACTATTTCTACGGACCCGTTCCCTGTACCAGACCCCTCACGAAAGAAGAAGTGGAAGACGACTACGAAAGAAATACGGGAAAAGTGATCGCTGAAACCTTCCGTGATCTCAAGATTGATCCTAAATCCACGCCCGGCGTACTCGTCAGAAACCATGGCCCGTTCACATGGGGGAAAGATGTTAAAGAAGCTGCATACCATGCAGTCGTCCTGGAAACAGTCGCAGAAATGGCCCTCAAGACATTCCTTCTCTCGCCGGATGCAAGGATACAGAACTACATCCTGGAAAAACACTACGAAAGAAAACACGGACCCCATGCCTACTATGGGCAAGTGAAATAATTTAAAAAAAAGTGGCGCGATGCCACTCTTTTACTATGCATGAAAGGCCCGAGGCTCTTGGATATTCTCATTTCCCCATCACACTCCATGGTATAATGGGAGGAGCAAAGGAGCTTGTTATGTCTACTAAAAATACCCCACTCACATTAAACGCGACGTATACGATCGAGATCCGCGATCTTGGTGTCCATGGCGAAGGCATCGGATCGGCGGAGAATTTTACTGTCTTCGTTCCGGGAGCTCTTCCTGGAGAGACGGTGAAGGCGAAGATCATCCTGATCAAGAAATCGTACGCTTCCGGGAAACTCATTTCCGTCGAGAAGCCGTCTCCCTACCGTACGGTGCCCCAGTGCCCGGTCTATGATTCCTGCGGAGGATGCCAGATTTCCCATCTGACCTACGAGGGCCAGCTGGCAGCGAAGGAACGCCGCGTGAAGGACGTCATGGTCCGCATCGGCAAGGCAAGCGAAGACGTCGTCCTTCCGATTCTTGGCGCGCCGCATGAATGGAATTACCGAAATAAAATGGCCGTCCCTGTCGGACAGGTGACAGGCGGCCCCGTTCTTGGCTACTACCGCCAGGGCACGCACCAGATCGTCCCGATTCAGGAATGCCTCATTCAGGAAGAGGAAAACAACCGCCTTCTCCGCTTTGCGGAAGATTTCATGATCCGCCATGGCATTACCGGCTACAATGAGAAATCCGGAAAAGGCTGCGTCCGCCACGTCATGGGGCGTGTCGGCGATAATGGGGAAGTCATGGCCGTCATCGTGACCGCCACCGAAAACCTGCCGAAGAAGGACCTCTGGGCTGAAGAAATCCAGAAAGCCCTCCCCGAAGTCGTTTCTCTTTACCACGATGTCCAGAATAAGAAACGCAACGTCATCTTAGGACCGGAAATCCACCACATCTGGGGAAGAAAGACCCTCACCGCATCCCTCTGCGGCATTGCCTTCGAAGTATCGCCATTTTCCTTCTTCCAGGTCCACAAGGCCCAGGCAGAAGTCCTCTACCAGAAAGCCTTGGATGCCGCTGACCTCAAAGGCGGGGAAACCGTCATCGACGCCTACTGCGGCACAGGCACCATTTCCCTCTGCCTTGCGAAAAAAGCACGCCGCGTCATCGGCATCGAAATCGTCAGGGAAGCCATCGAAGACGCTAAGAAAAATGCCGCATTCAACCATATAGAAAACGCCGAATTCCACGCCGCCGACGCAGGCCTCCTCATGCCGAAACTCTACGAAGAAGGCCTTCGCCCCGACGTCATCGTCATGGACCCCGTCAGAGCCGGATGCAGCGAAGACGTTCTCAAAGCCGCCGCAGGCATGCAACCCGCCCGCATCGTCTACGTCTCCTGCAACCCCGCCACCTTCGCCCGCGACGCAGAGATCTTGGGCCGCTTAGGCTACAAACTCCAGTCCGTCCAGCCCGTGGACATGTTCCCACAGACCACTCACGTCGAGTCAGTAGTTTTGATGGAACGCACCGGCAAGTAATAGTGCCGAGAACGCCCATGGGTGGGGACTTTCAGAAAAATATAGAAAAATACCTTTGGGCATCCAATAGGTCAAAAGCAGAAAAATAACAGGCTTATGCACTCAAATTGAGTGTTTAAGCCTGTTGACCGATTATCGGGATTATGCCTTGGGGAGTGGGGAAGACTACTGGCATAGTGGGAGTGTGTAGTGTTATTGACAGCAATTGGAGCGTATTGGGAGATTGAAAATAATAGGCGTGGGGGATTGCTGACAAAGCAGGAGGGAACTCAGATGGCATATGGTAAATCAATAGAATTATTTTTGGCGAACGGTACGGCAGATAGCCTTATTACAGCAGAACTTTCAAATTGGAATGGGAAAGCCATCAAAATTCCAAGGATTGAAGTAAGTGGATGCAAGCGTGAAGATATAAAAGGTGCAGGGATTTATTTCCTGTTCTGCAAAGAGGATGATGATTCTGATTCCGTATATATCGGTGAAGCTGAAAATATACAAGAACGTCTAATTCAGCATTTGCGTGATTACGCTGCGGAAAAAGAAAAATATTATTGGAACACAGCGGTGCTGTTTGTTGGCAGAGATTTGAATAAGGCACTTATCAGATACCTTGAAAATAGTCTGGTTGAAGCTGCAAGAGCGAGTAAAAGATACCTGGTGCTGACCAAGAATACCTATCGCAATACGGTTATGAAAGAATCACAGATTGCTGCTATGGAGGAATTTGTTGATAATATTAAGGTGCTTATCAGTGCATTAGGATATAAAGTACTTGAACCAATGATTCAGAGCAATAGCCCACTCAATCAAGGTAGCCAAATTCTCTATCTCAATAGTGGGAGTACAGACGCTACGGCAATGATTACTACAGAAGGATTCGTATTGCTTGCCGGTTCTTCAGTAAATGATAAAGCTACCATGAAATCATTAAGTGCAGGAATGATTAAGCTGAGAAACAAACATTTAGATTCAGGTAAGGTAAAAGATTGGAAAACGACAGAAGACATTTTGTTTTCCAGTTCGTCAGCGGCGGCGGGTTTTATTTTGGGTTATAGCGTTAGTGGCCCAGCGATATGGAAAGATAAAAATGGTAAGGCATTGAAGGAAATTGAAGCAGAGTAGTTAAGTGAACAGTACAAGTTGTAAGAGGGAGATTCTTTCAGTTAAGCTAATAGTGCTGGCTGAAGGAATCCTTTTTTGTGCGAAAAAATATTGTAAATAATATGGATAGAGAACCTCGTTGGAATGGTTGTAATTTAATAATGAAAAACAATAGAGACGGCAGTTGCGTGATTGATACAAGGATATGTAGGTAAAAAGGCTTAGAATAAGGCTTTTCGTGAATGACCGAGAGTATCGGTCTTATTTTTCGCCTTGAAACAGGAAAATGACTGCACTGAGAACCCAGTGGCAAAGGCGATTTTGCATACGGTATTAACGATTGTAAAAGAGTATCGTTAAATGGTTGAACCCTTTAACGATTGATTGCCAAGCGAAAAAAGTAAAAATGCCGCTGCATTTGTGCAGAGAAAACAGTAAAAACACTTGACAAAATGCAGCAAAAGTGCTATACTACCATGTAGAGGTGAGAATATGTCCAACTTAGGTCAATTTATAAAAAACAAAAGAGATGCCGTTGGGCTGTCTCAAGATGAATTGGGTGCAATTTGTGGAATAAGTGATGCAACGATTCAGAGAATAGAAACAGGAAAAACTAAGCAACCGAGATGGGAACTTTTGTGTAAGATTGCAAAGGCGGTGAAAATTCATCCGTTTGAAATCCTGAAAGAGTCTGGCTACATTACAGATGAGGATATTAGCCCCAGCCATAGATTGAATGGACTGGAGGACTTGGATGGGAATGAATTCCAATCTGTACAGGTGTACATAGACTTTATGATGTACAGGAAAAACAATTGCAAAAATTCAAAGGAGGAATTAGAATCATGCCATATAGATTAGGAGAATTGTTTTGCGGGCCGGGTGGTATTGCTTGGGGTGCAACTCATGCAGATATAGGAGACCCGAATTTCAGAATCGTTCATCAGTGGGCGAATGATTATGATGCCAGCACCTGCGACACATATCGGCATAACATATGTCCTAATGCACCGCAGACCGTTTATCATGAAGATATTCGTAAATTTGATATGGACAAACTGGCATCTATTGATGCCTTAGCCTTTGGATTTCCATGTAATGACTATAGTGTTGTTGGAGAGCAAAAAGGAATGGATGGTGTTTATGGTCCCCTTTATTCATACGGGGTAAAAGCACTAAAAAAATTCAAACCGCAGTGGTTCTTGGCAGAGAATGTTGGTGGCTTAAGAAACGCAAATGAAGGTAAGGCCTTCGCAAAAATTCTTGCTGAACTTCGTGGGGCAGGATATACAATAACCCCTCATCTTTATAAATTTGAGGAGTACGGAATTCCGCAGGCACGTCACAGACTTATCATTGTTGGAATCAGAAACGATATTGATGTTGTGTATCATGTGCCTTCAACTGAACCATACAAGGACGCAGACAATACTTGTAAAACAGCTATTGAAGTGCCGCCTATTCCTGCTGATGCTCCGAATAACGAAGCAACAAAGCAGTCTAAGACGGTGGTAGAACGACTTAAGCATATTAAACCGGGAGAAAATGCTTTCACGGCAGATATTCCGGAAGAACTGCAGCTGAATATTAAAGGTGCAAGAATCAGCCAAATTTATAAGCGTCTTGACCCTACTAAACCTTCTTATACAGTCACAGGAAGTGGTGGCGGAGGTACTCATATTTATCATTGGGGTGAGCCGAGAGCACTAACAAACCGTGAAAGAGCGAGACTTCAGACTTTCCCAGACACTTATGAATTTCAGGGAAGCAAGGAAGGTGTCCGAAAGCAGATTGGTATGGCTGTTCCATGCAGGGGCGCACAGATTATCTTTGAAGCAATTCTGAAATCCTTTGCTGGGATTGAATATCCGAGTGTCGAATCAAATATAAATGAATAAAAGAACTGCTACACCATAAATCGGTATATGGGGTAGCAGTTCTTTTTTTTGCAGAAAATAATCAAATAATTTCAAGCAATATGGAGGTTGTGACGTGCTCCCCATAAACTGAACCATTAGCAACTATAGTTCTCCATGATATAATAAAAGTACAAGGAGAACGAATCATGAAAAAAAGATTTACGGATGAGCAGATTGTAAAATTAATTAAAGAACATGAAGCCGGTAAAAGTGCCACGGATATTGCTCGTGAGTACAACATTTCTCAGGCAACTTTCTACAGCTGGCAGAAGAAATATTCTGGCATGGAAGTCAGCGATGTGAAACGACTTAAAGAACTAGAAGCGGAAAACCATAGACTCAAAGAAATGGTCGCTGATCTTTCCTTGGACAATAAGGTTTTAAAGGATATTGTCTCAAAAAACTAATAAAGCCTGCCGACAAACGTCTAGTTGCTGACGCTATCATTAGCAAACATGGTATTAGTGAACGTAGAGCCTGCAGGCTATTAACCCTTCCTAGAAACACCAGAAGATATTCTCCTAAGGAGAATGCTGCTGATGAAGAAATTAGGGAAGAAATGGTCACCTTAGCTTCCCGGTGGAAAAGATTTGGCTACCGTAGAATCAATATTATGCTTATGCGAAAATACGGTATTCATATCAATCACAAGAAAGCTTACAGACTTTACAAAGAAGCCAATCTATCTATCCACAAACGGAGTAAGAAAAAGCACTATGAAAAGCGTGGTATGCCAAGCCGTGAACACCTTAGCTTGCCTAATGACAGATGGTCTATGGACTTTGTTACCGATGTTACGAGGTTCAGTCGCAATTTCCGTGTATTTACATTAATAGACGAAGTAACAAGAGAATCTCTTACTTTAGAAGTAGAAAGCTCTATGGGTGGAGCAGCAGTTGCTATGTATTTGGATAAGGTAGCCCTTTTCAGAGGATATCCTAAAGAAATACTTACAGATAATGGCCCTGAATTTATTAGCAATGCATTGAATCAATGGGCTTATGACCATGATGTTAACCATGTCTTTACGGACCCAGGGAAACCAACTCAAAATGGTTACATTGAAAGTTTCAATGGCAAATTGCGTGATGAATGTCTGAACCAGCATTGGTTTAGAAGTGTTGCAGAAGCAAGAAATATTATCAAAGCATGGCGAGTTGAGTACAACCAAGAAAGACCTCATAGTTCTCTTGGCAACAAAACTCCTCTCGAATATGCATCATCATTAGCAATATGATGGAAAAACTACAGTTCCCCGTGGTACATAAAACGGGGGCAGGTCAGTTGGACTTGTCCATGATACTTTTACTGAATTACTTGGGGATGCATTGTAGTTTCTATACCAATCTCCAATGGTTTGAAGATTGCCGTGAACAGAAAACTGCTTTGCATAAACATCTCCAGCAGTGCTGGAGCCTTGCGCAAGCAATGTTACATTACATAGAAATCCGTCAGCAGAACTTGCATGGAACAGATTATATCCAAATCCATTTTGTGAATAATTTGAATTAAAAATGCCAAAGGTTACAGCGTAGTTTTTTGGAATGGGAATATATCCTTCACCGGGAATAATGTCTCGGTTGGTAGGGTTTCTGTATTCGCCCCAATTTAGGTGAGCCTGTTTGAGTGGCACTGTGTAGGTGTCTCCTGTTTTAGCCATGATATTCATCTCCTTTGAAATTCGATATATTATATAACACGAATGTTATATACATTTTGAAGTTTATCGGTCTATAGACTGGCAGTTATTTGATGATATAACGCAGCGAGATTAGCATCTGCTACCTTTTTCTTCAGTTGGCATTCCCATATAATCAGAACCTGCCAGCCTTTCTGTTTAAGTATGGCATTGTTCTCTGCATCACGTTCCACGTTGCGGTCTATCTTTTTGTGCCAGTATTCTTCATTTGAGGATGGCCATACGAAACGTCCGCAATCGTGATGGTGCCAGAAGCAGCCGTTCACAAACACAACTGTTTTATATTTTGCAAAAACGAGGTCAGGGCATCCGGGCAGTTTTCTGACATTTTTTCTATATCGAAGCCCTTTTGAAAATAGATATTTTCGAACCTTTTCTTCTGGCTTGGAGTTTATACTGCGTATGTGTGACATATTCATGCTGCGGACTTCTTTTGAATGTGTATCTGCCATCAAATCACCTCTGATTGTTGACGGAGAAATCCATGTAATACTGTTCTTCATCAATCTTATGGAAGGTGACATCAGAGCGTCCGTATGCAAGCAGATGCTCTTTATTGATGTAAGCACCATTTGCCAGTCCAAGCCTGTTTCTAAAATACTCTCCGAGTAACGCATTGCTTGCAGGTGTTGTTATAGCTTTATCGTTTTGCTGTTCTACTCTAAGCTGAAGTGTGTGGTGGTCATCTGTGACAACAAGAAAATGCTGCTTATTCAGTGGGAAGAAATCTGAACGGGCAATTTTCACTGGCAGCGGAATATATGCCTCGTTTTTATTGCGATGATTTCGCTGCCCCCAGTTCAAGCCGGATTTTGTGCCTGTTTCACCACCTCTTGCGAGAAGCGACAAGTTAACACAGTTTTCATCAGATGAAGCAGAAGAAGTTGAAAGTGCTGTAGTTGAAGAACGCACAACGATATAGTCATCAACCTCAGCATGATTGCAGTAAATGGAGTGGTCAACAGCTTTTTCATAAAGACCATAAGCATAAGCGGCTACGCGCGAGTGCATGGCACCGCTGCGGCTTCTGAGTATTGACTGCTGTGTAAATTCATACGAGCAACAAAATGCTTTTACAGGATTTTCACCATCAAGCCATATATAATAGTTTTTCTTTAAGGCTGGCGGCTGACACAGATAGCAGCATGAAAAGTTACTCCAGATGCTGGAATAGCGATTTCCATGCAGTTCTTTAAAACCTTCATGAGAAAGAGCATCAATACCTTCATCAATAACATCATTGATAATGAGTTCCACTTCAACATCGGTGATTCCTTTTTCTTCATAACTCTTTAAAAGCCATGAAGCCATGCTTGGTGTAGCGTGAGAAGTTAGTATGCACAGTCTATTTGCACCCTCGTTAATTGGCTCAAAGAGAAGCTGCTGTGCAATGCTGTCTGAATAATGGAGGCCTGTTGGCATTAAGCATCACCTCCAATAACATCGTAGTACATAGTATCATTTGGAAGTTTGATGTTTGGAACCCAAAGTTGTTTACCTCCCCATCCTTTAGTTCCAGTCACTTGGTACATAGTCAATACGACCTTATCAGTAAAAGAACCGCCTAACTGCCAATCATTTGGTGACAGTAATGCACCTGTTCCCTGTGCCACATTTCTATTTCTGCGAACGAGAAGAATGCCTTGTCCTGTTGGCTGTTCAGCAAGAATAGTATCAATAACAGACAGGAATGATTCCAATTTGAAATCAGGACTCGGAATGATATGTGAAAGAATTTCCTTAAGCAGCCGCAGACTGACCTGATAATAAGGCTCTGTATCTGCAAAAGCATCCAAAATTTCAGTGATTTCCTCGATGGAGTCATTATCTGGGTAGAACGGATAGTAGTTTGTCCCTCCGGACAGAATTTCAACATGATCATTATCAAGCACATTTTTTCTGGTTGGATTTAATCCATTCGGGTAATATATTTTTACATCATCAATACCACGTTCAACTTGCGCAATGATAGAGTTGTTGGTTGAATTAATATCGGCAAAAAGTTTATACAAATTCTCATCAATATAAACCATCATCATACCGGGGTCTCTGTCATAGCCGAACATTCGGCTGTGCTGCCACATCGTATCTGCCTGTGGCTTTTTGCTTGTCCTTGTGTAGTAAATGGTTTGGAGACTTGGAAATGTTACACCTCTGCCTAACGTATTGCCGCCAATCACAAAGTTGCATCCAGTCTCATACTCTGAACTGCTAATGTCATTTTTTCCGTTCATTATCAGTATTTTTATGCTCTGAGATAGAAGCAGCTCTTTGGACTTTCTATATAGAACATCGAAATCAGCTTTTTGCGATTTCACAGGGGCAAGAGCATCATACTGTTTCATAAGTTCCGATTTGAAATCACTATCTGCATTTTCGATGCACCATTTCAGTTCTTTCTGTACTTCGTCTGCAAACTTCTTATGTGCGGCAACACGCACACTTGGGTGAAATAGGCAGTTTGACACCTTTCCGCCCGAAAGCAGTATCTGAGCAGAAGCAGCGATATGCCTGATTACAACATCTCTTGTAGGATTTTTCAGCATCTCCAAGAATGATACGCAGGCAGGTTTTCCTTCAACTGGAAAAAAGAAATCTCCGCCAAGATAGGCATTGCCGGGCTGAAAATAGTAGGTAAAATATGGATGCCAGCCGGAGACGATGGTCTGAAGAAAGATAGCCTGTGGTGTGCCTGTGACCTGAAGATACAAGCTGCTGGATGCACCATTCTTTATTGCATCCAAATACTTGTTGATAGAGGACTGTCGGTCTTTATTTACCAAGGTATTTAATGATGCCGCATCAGCTTCATCATCAATAATAAAGAGGGGGTTTCCTTTCATAAATCCTGTGGAATTAAGAATATTCGCCCATAATTTCAATACACGCACATTCTTCTTTAATACTATGATTGCAGGCTGAATCAGACTGTTTTCTGCAAAAAGTCCAGCATCGGTTTCTCCGCAGATACAGAATCCCTCAAGGTCGGACTTTACTCTGCTTAGCGTTTGTTGCTGAAGTACAACATTATCTGTTGTTAGCAAAACAAAGACAGGAAAACCAAGGTCAGCGGCTTTGCACATAATTCCAAACATCTGTCCCGTTTTTCCAGACTGAACGTTACCAAAAAGCAATCCGATTTCATGACTGGAAAAGGAAAAGGTCTTAATATACTTATTTCCGACATCTTCCGATGTCTTTGAAATGGATTCTGCAAGTTTGATATTGCCACGTTCTGTAATTTTCTGTAGGTAGGTTTTTAAATACTGCATATGTATCACCTCTAATCGTCATTTTCGGATGTAAAGGAAAGCATCCATACATCAAGTGCATTTCCATCTTCGTCAAGAGCCGTTTGTCCTGTTTTTTTAAATACAAGTCGATCACACCCGTATTCATCCAGCATTTCTTCGGTTATCATGCCAATTCGATCTATGTCTGACGCTGTGTTGTTAACCGGCTTTACGATACCTGCGGCTGCCAAGCGTCCCTTTAACCATCTGCCCATAATTAATTCGTCTCCAACGGCACTAAACTGCTTGTTATTGTCACTGGTTGTATGAGCCTTAAACCAGTAGCCATCGTCTGTAACAACAAAGAACGGTTCATTCTTGTTTGGGTATCCTTCCATGTGATATACATCAGCACCAACAGTCAACTGTGTTTCATACCAATCTCTGGCTTTTCGCTTGCTTCGAGGAGCAGCGTAGCAAACATTGATATTTGATTTTGTATAGTGCTTTCCATCGTCAATATGGCGTTCATCGGAGTGAGGCACCTTGAGTTTCAAGAAAAAGGATACATAAGCCTTGCAACGTTCGTAAAAATCAACATTTGATTGCGGAACAGACGTTACCAATTCAACTCCGTTAAGAGAGGTGTTGGTTTCTCTGACAAGTGGCATTCCTGTTATGTTTGCAATGTTATCAGAACAATTTGGAGCTTTCAGCTCTTCAATATGGGTGGCAATTTCTGCTGCCTCAGACTCTTCAGTAGTGAGAGCCGATATTTCATACTGCCTTCTGTTAGCGGCTTCCAATTTGATTGCCCCCAAATTAGCTGAACCGATAATTGCAGAGACAGGTTTACCGTTTTTATAGAAGCAGAATAGCTTGCCGTGGTATTTAAAGGATTTTACGATGCGGATTTCTCCTTTGTCGGAGTCCCTCCATTTTTGATTCAGTTTCAGTGCTGTATGATAGGCACTTTCGGGCATACCTTCGATAAAATACATTCCTATCGTAAGACAGATTTGCTTTGTGCCATACTTATCTGCAAGAGCATCCAGTTCAGAAATAGAAGCATTTGAGGTATATCCGACAGCGATTTCAACACGGTCGGCATTTTTCATCTGTTCCTCAAAGCAGTCTATTATGGTGGTTTGCTCATTATAACAGCCGAGAGGCAGGATATTTGAATAAAGTAGTTTCATGAGATTCCTCCATTAGTCTTTTATAGTTTCCATGATATCTTCAAGGGTGCAGTCCAACGCATCACAAATTCTTAAAAGAACATCCGTTGTGATATTGTCACCTTTACCCAGCTTTGCTATGGAAGCAGAACTAATACAAGCCGCTTCCTGCAGATCTTTGCGTTTCATATCTTTATCTATTAGCAACTTCCATAATTTGTTATAACTGATTTTCATTTTTCACCTCATCTATTGAAACAAATCGAACAGGTCATCACTTGGAATACAGTGGCTGTCCAGCAATCTGCTGAAATATTCTCTTGCCTCTTTAAATTCAGCCATCAGAGGAAAATCATCACTTTCCAAGCATTCAATAATATCTTTATAGTGTTGTGGGTCAGAGAGCAGTTTATCTATTTCAATTTCATAATTTCTGCCGACTACCTCTGGTTCTCCAAATTCACGGGTATACTCTGACGGCACTTCGTTCAGTTCAATCAGCCTGTCCGTGTCTATATCAGGGTCCTGATAATTCTCATCCAAATACACCCACTCATTTGTGATAAACCGTTCATCAAGTGATAAATCATCATTGCTCAGACAGGCATTGATTGACTGCTTATGAATGATGAATCCATATAAGAAGGATTGCGGATCATTAAATGTAAAACCGTCAGTTTCGCCTTCCTCATAATATAAAACGGGATACATTTTTTCAAGAAATGTCCAGTAACCATTGCTTTTGTCGCATTCCTCAAAAAGCGATTTGAGAAACGGCTCAAAAACATACTCATCAATTTTATCTGGAATCATGTCATAAAGCATACTGAAGGTTTTATCTGTCGCACGAGTCTGCTTCTTTTCAAAAAAGTCCCCGATAGGCTTTAGTGTTTTATCCTTTTGCTTTGAAAAATATAATGCGCAAAAGTATTCCTGAAATGAACGGTGTGTAAAGTGATATTTCCCACTTTCATAAAACATGAGACACATATTCTCAACAAGGTCATCCCTAAAGTTGGATGCAGAAGCAGCAACTGATCCCCTGCTGCGTTCGTGCAGAGCATTAAAGTATTTGTCAAATAAGATATCTGTAAATTCAAATTTTTCATCCCTGTAGCTTCTTGCACAAAATTCTGCAAAATAGTCAGCAAACTGGTCAGCGGTCAATCCTGTTTTCAAAACACGCTTAAAGGCACCTTTGCTTGCATCATGCTTTTGGGAAAGAGCGATGTATGCTTCATGATAAAAAATGTGCATCTTAGACGGTATTTCAGCAAACTGTTCGTAGGTCATAAGCATAATAGTTAGCAACAACGGATTTTGGGTGAACTCTCGGTGAGTAATAAACAGGATATTTTCCAACTCGGTTTTAAATTTTTCTTTTATACTTGGTTCATCTGTTCTAAAGTCTAAATTATCAATCAGCTTAACGGCCTGTTCTTTCGTAAATGGGCACAAGTCGAGAACTGTAAATCTGTGAAGAGAAACAAAGGATCCTGTTGGGCGAGAAGATATAACAAACATATTCTCAGAATACTTATCAGCGAAGGAATCCAAATCGTGTTCGAATTTCTTGCGATAGTCTGATTTGATTTCATCTAAGCCATCAAAAAGCAGAAGGCATGACCCCTTGGAAAGAAGTTCAATAAAGTCATCCGTATCATCGCATCTGCCAAGGCTTTCAAATTTCTCATACACATAATCCAATAGACTTGCATAGGAATCATCATAATCTTTTAATGGAATGAAGATTGGAATTTGCCCGGAATCTTCATAACTGTCTATAGCATCCAGCAGCAAATGCCGCATCATCATTGATTTTCCAAGACCACCTGTTCCTGAGATTAATATAAAATTCGAACAGTCTTTCAGAGTTCCTGCCGTAGCATCATGGATGGTAACGGTTCGGTATGTATATCGCTTTATAAAAATTTTCTGCGAAATATCATTGCATACATAAAATTTGTAAAACTCCCGTGGTGCATCACTGTACAGAAGAGTTTTCATTTTGTTGTACTTGGCATAGGCATTATCCAGATATTCTGAGTAATCATCGTTTGACGGCAGTATTCCTTTTGGAATAAGAAGCCAAGGAACACCATCACCTGTAAGTTCTGGTGCAATGCCATCAGGCAGAGCAAGGATATCCATATCGTCTGCAGGCGTGAAATCATCATTAAAATTGTCTTGTTCATCGGATTCGCATTCATCTGAAATAGTAACTAAACTTACTTGCAGACCTTTACTCCAATTTTTGCCCACTGAACTAATGAATTCACGCTTGGCTCTTGTGGAGGCAGGTTGCCCATGCCAAGAATTAAATGTTTCAGCACCAACTGTGTTATCTGTTCTATATTTGATGATAAAATGCCAAACTCCAAGGAGAAATGGCTGCAGGGCAATTTCTTCAGCCATTAGGAGATGCTTTTTATCGTAAGGCTGACCGCCGCTTTCTATGTAAAATAATTCTTCTGTAATGCTTTCATCACTGTGTATTACTTCAAGAATGGCGCGGACGAGCCAGTTTCCCATATTATTTTCGTCAATGAAAGATGTAGTGAAATCGCACATCTTTTTTAAAGCTTCGTCATAATTACTGAGGATTATCTGGTCGAAATTATCCGCCAGTTCGGTATTGCTGAACGGCAAATACTCATTTGCAGACAATTTACAGGATTTATAGGACGAAGTATAGGTTTTGAAAGAGCGTCCAGATGGAGTGACAAAGTCCGGGAAGGCAACACGGATAAGGCTTTCGAAGAGTTCACTGTCACTCAAACCATCTTTTTCACCTGCAGCATTTTTACGTGCAGCAGTTCTTTGCTTTCTTGCCTGCAGGAGAAGAACCAAGAAAATGCCGCCGCATAGAGTATATTTCTTTTGATTTGGCATATTTTTTACCTCTGATTTTCATGTTTTGACACTATTGACACTATTTACACTGTTGTCTGTTTACACCAACGCTATTAACTATAAGTTATTCCTCAGGGAGAAATCTCTGAGGATTTTCTTTTGTTGTAAGGTTGTATTTTATTATAACACTTTTTCTGTGTTTTTACCGGATATAAAGAAGAATAATCAAGCGGATAAAAAGAAAAAAACGCAACAGAGAAAAAACTCTTTAGAAAAATCATATCTCATTGTCTGAGATGGCCATTAGGACGGAGGGATGCATGAAGAAGATTCGACACCAGCGCAAGCTGTACGGAAATTCAATGCACCCACCGTAATTCGTCATGCCCATTTCAGCATACGGATCCGGTGGCATTGAAAATCATCGGTTCTTTTGCATCCTACCGTACCTATCCCATCGGACAGGAAAGGAACGAAGATGCAAAAAGATAATCTACAGACAAGCAATGAAAGCAAGCAGTATTACATTCCAATGGAGGTAAATCCAGAAACAATTAAGGACTTCGACCTTAACCCGGAAGATGTAGTATGGACGAGAATTGGTTATAAGAGGAAGCGCGTGATTATGATTCCAGCAGCAGAAGATCAGTATAAGGCCTTTATGAGGCCGCTTTGGCAGGAGGACAAAGAGCAGCAGAGAAAGGAACCTTTGGTATCTCTGGATAAACTGCATGAAAAAACAGATTATGAAGTAGTTGATACTGACTATGACCTTGAAGTAGATGTCATGAAAAAAATTATGATTGACGAGCTTCATACGGCATTCAGCGAACTGGAGGAACTCGACCGTACCATTATGGAGATGTACAGCGCAAACCATAGTGAATCGCAAATTGGGCAGGTTGTTGGTATGAGCCAACGAGGTGTTGGTAAGCGCAAGCAGAGAATTCTAATGAAGCTCCGTACTCGTTTGAAGGATTATAAATAGGGCAGTGTTCCCTGTCTGCTCCATCACCGTAGTATGTGGTGGAGCAGGTTTTAATTTTTTTGAAAATATAGTTCTTAAAACAGACATGAGTGTCCTTTCACTTTCAGAGGGGCAAACAAAGCACCTCGGAAAGGACGGTAAATGTATGACAAACCGATGCAGAACAGGCATGGGCGGTATCAGTCAGGAACTCGATCGTGAGTTATCTGATGTGCTTATCGCAATTAGTGTTGTGTCAAGACGAATCGCTGAAAGGCTTTCAGTAGCCGGCAGCGGCAAAAAAATTATGGAGGGAGGAATTCTAAATGGAAAAAGCAAGCGAATTGTCATTGCTCGCTCTTGAACTTAAAAAGTGTGGTGAAGCCATGATTAACATTTCTGATGAATTGACGGATATGCTCAGTGGTGCAGATGAAGAAAAACAGCCTGCAAAGAAGGCTGCACCAAAGAAGAAAGTAGCCGAAGAGCCGAAGGCTGAGGTGTCGGAAGAAAGGACACTGACGCTAGAAGCTGTCCGAGCTGTTTGTGCGGATAAATCCCGCAAAGGCTTTACGGCAGAGGTCAAAGCAATCCTTACAAAGTACGGAGCAGATAAGCTGTCTGAGGTAGATCCGGCAGAATACAAAGAGCTTCTTGCGGAAGTGGAGGTACTTGGCAATGCCGGATAAACACGCTGTATTATCAGCATCATCCAGTCACAGGTGGCTGGAATGTCCACCCTCGGCTCTGCTTTGCTCTAGGGTAAAAGATACAGCAAGCGAGTTCGCCATGCAGGGTACCGATGCCCACAGCCTTTGCGAACACAAGCTGAAGATAGCGCTGGGGCAGCAATCAAAAGACCCAACAGAAAATCTTACCTACTTTGATGAAGAGATGACAGACTGCTCGGATATGTATGCCCAGTATGTGATGGCGCAATTGGCAGAGGCAAAGGGAAAATGCAAAGATCCTATTGTTCTGATTGAACAACGCCTTGATTTTTCTGGATGGGTGCCAGAGGGATTTGGCACTGGGGACTGTGTCATCGTATCGAATGAAACGCTGACCGTAATCGACTTTAAATATGGTGTCGGCATATTGGTGGAAGCAGAAAAGAATCCACAGATGATGTGTTATGCACTTGGAGCCTTACAATTGTTCGATGGTATCTATGATATTAATTCGGTAACCATGACTATCTTCCAACCGAGACGTGACAGTGTCAGCACATACACCATTTCTAAAAAAGAATTACTGCAATGGGCGAATGAAGTGCTTGCACCTACCGCACAGCTGGCGGCCAAGGGTGAGGGTGAATATAAAGCCGGAAACCACTGTCAGTTCTGTAAGGTCAAAGCCACCTGTCGCAAGAGAGCTGAATACAACCTTGAACTTGCGCGATACGATTTTGAGATGCCTTCCACCCTTGAAGATGATGAGATAGAGGCCATTCTTGCAAAAGCGGACGCACTGGTTTCTTGGGCAGGCGATATAAAGGAATACGCTCTGCAGCAGGCAGTCAGCGGCAAGGAATGGAAAGACTGGAAGATTGTCGAAGGACGTTCTAACAGAAAATATGTCAATGAAACCGCTGTGGCGGATACTGTTAAGCGTGCCGGCTACGACCCATTTGAACATAAGGTTTTGGGTGTTACGGCAATGACTAAATTACTGGGTAAGACAAGATTTGAAGAACTGCTCTCCGTGTTTATCGAAAAACCTCAGGGCAAGCCAACTTTAGTACCTATGTCGGATAAGCGTCCGGCAATGAATACAGCAGCTAACGATTTTAAGGAGGATAAATAATATGTCAAAGAATTATACCAACCCGACAAAGGTTATCACAGGAGTAAATACCCGCTGGTCTTATGCAAACGTGTGGGATGCAAAATCTATCAATGGTGGCGCACCGAAATTCAGCGTAAGTCTTATCATTCCCAAGGCTGATACCGTAACTGTAAATAAGATTAAGGCTGCCATGCAGGCGGCCTATGAGGAAGGTCAGTCTAAATTGAAGGGCAACGGTAAAACTGTACCTGCGCTTTCTGTACTTAAGACTCCGATGAGAGATGGTGATTTGGAACGCCCGGATGATGCAGCATACGCTAACTGCTATTTTATTAATGCCAATAGTGCGGCGGCTCCCGGTATTGTGGATGCAGACCGTCAGCCTATTATCGATCGCAGTGAGGTTTACAGCGGAGTTTATGGCCGTGCAAGTATCAATTTCTATGCCTTTAACTCTAATGGCAATAAGGGTATCGCCTGCGGTCTGAATAATCTCCAGAAGATTAAAGACGGAGAGCCACTTGGCGGCAGGAGTCGTGCCGAGGACGATTTTGCAACTGATGCCGATGATGATTTTTTAGCGTAAGGGGGATTAAAGATGTTTAGTTATGAATTTCAAAAACAATTAGTCGTGGCGGTGGGAGCAATCTTTATCTATGCTATTGCCACATATATGATTTTGGATTGTGCCAATATGGTCATCAAAGGAATTTGCAAATTAGGGAAAAAGTTGACTAATACGTTAAAGGAAAAAGGATATTTGAAATAACACAATGGCGGTAGAGGGAGACCTTTACCGCCTAAATTTTCGGAGGGTGGTATGAAATATATTAGTCTGGATTTAGAAACATACTCTGATGTTGATTTACAAAAATGCGGTGTGTATCGTTACGCACAATCTCCTAATTTTAAAATCTTGTTATTTGGGTATTCTGTTGATGGTGGAGCTGTTCAAGTGGTGGATGTTGCTTGTGGAGAAATGATTCCTATGGATATTATTATAGCCCTAACTGATGATAATGTCACAAAATGGGCATTTAACAGCTCTTTTGAGAGAGTCTGCCTTTCTGTATGGCTGCAAAGGAATTATTCGCAGTATTTCCGCAGTTACAGCATTAATGAAGATGTTGTGGGAGATTACCTTGATTCAGCGGCATGGAAATGTTCCATGGTATGGTCGGCATATATGGGACTGCCGTTATCATTAGCCGGGGTTGGGATGGTGCTTGGACTGGAAGAACAGAAGCTGAAAGAAGGTAGGGAGCTAATCCGCTATTTTTGTATTCCCTGCAAGCCAACCAAAGTCAATGGAGGTAGGATGCGTAATCTGCCTGAGCATGATATGGAGAAATGGAATCTGTTCAAATCATATAACAAGCGAGATGTAGAAGTGGAAATGTCTATACAGGAAAAGCTGAAGAAGTTCCCTGTGCCGGATTTTGTGTGGGAGGAATACCACCTCGACCAAGAAATCAATGACCGCGGGATTGCCCTTGATATGGCAGTAGTGAAGAATGCAATTGCCTTTGATGCGAAGTCAAAGGCAGAGCTGGCAGAGAAAATGCAGGAACTAACTGACCTTGATAACCCAAACTCCGTGGTGCAGATGAAGCAGTGGCTTGCAGATAACGGTCTGGAGATGGACAGCCTTGGAAAAAAGGAAGTGGCACAGGCAGTCAAGACTGCTCCGAAGGAACTGGCGGAGGTTCTGCTTCTTAGGCAGCAGTTATCCAAGTCCTCTGTGAAAAAGTATCAAGCCATGCAGAATGCAGTCTGTAAAGACGGCAGGGCGAGAGGAATGTTCCAATTTTATGGTGCCAATCGTTCCGGCCGGTGGTCTGGACGCTTGATTCAACTACAAAATCTTCCTCAAAACCGCATATCGGATTTAAAGCAGGCTCGTGGTCTTGTGGAGTGCGGTAATTATGAGGCTATGGAGCTTTTGTATGATGATATTCCAGACACCTTATCCCAGCTAATCCGCACTGCCTTTGTGCCAAGAGCCGGGATGAAATTTGTGGTAGCGGACTTTTCTGCTATAGAAGCAAGGGTGCTGTCTTTCCTGGCCAAGGAAAACTGGCGAATGGGGGTCTTTGCAAATAACGGGGATATCTATTGCGCATCAGCATCAGCCATGTTTGGTGTACCTGTGGAAAAACATGGAGAGAATGGGCACCTACGGCAGAAGGGAAAAATAGCAGAGCTGGCACTTGGTTACGGCGGATCAGTCGGTGCATTGAAGACAATGGGTGCTTTGGATATGGGACTTGAAGAAGAGGAACTTCAACCGCTTGTCGATTCGTGGAGATCTGCCAATCCGAATATCGTGCGTTTTTGGTGGGAGATAGACAGGTGTGTTAAGAATACGGTAAAAAATCGAGTAGTCACGGAAACACACGGCATCCGCTTTTTCTATCAGAGCGGGATGCTGTTTATTCAGCTACCAAGCGGCAGGCGGCTTTCCTACGTGAAGCCACGCATGGGAGAGAACCGTTTCGGCGGTGAGGCTGTTACTTATGAGGGTGTGGGCGGTACAAAGAAATGGGAACGCATCGAAAGCTACGGTCCCAAGTTCGTGGAAAATATTGTGCAAGCAATTAGTAGGGATATTCTTGGCTATGCTATGCGTACCTTATCCCACTGTTTTATCTGTGGTCATGTGCATGATGAACTGATTATTGAGTGCAGTATGGGAGTTTCTCTTGATGCAATTTGTGAGCAGATGGGCAGGACTCCGCCTTGGATTTCCGGACTTCTGCTTAGGGCAGATGGGTACGAATGCAGCTTTTATAAAAAAGATTAAAAATACGGTTCTTAAAGTTCAGGGTTTTGTCCTTCTACCATTAGAGGGCAAAGCCCTACTTTTATGGAAGGACGGTATTTTTATGAAAGAATTAATACCAAAAGACGATTACGGCATCTTTGCCGACAACCATGACACAGCGAGGGTAGACAGCCTGTTTATCGCTGATTTCTTTGAGAAAAACCACAAAGAGGTTCTGCGTGATATTCGAAAGATTATTGACCCCGCGGCTGGCTTGAGTGAGGATTTTCGACAGCGCAATTTTGCGCCGTCCTCATATGTGAACAACCAGAATAAAAAGCAGCCTTGTTACTGCATGACCCGTGATGGTTTTACCATGTTGGCAATGGGATACACCGGGCAGAAAGCCATGAAGTTCAAAGAACTATATATCAAGCGTTTTAATGAGATGGAGAAATTCATTAAAACGTTGGTATCTGCAAGACAGGAGTTTCCACTTCTTACAGCAAATATCAAGCTGCTTCACGATAAGCCGAAGCCTTACCACTTCAGCAATGAATGCGATATGTTAAACCGCATCGTGCTGGGCATAACTGCAAAGCAGTTCAGGCTGGCTAATCGTATCGAAAAGGGCAAAAGCATCAGACCGTATCTGCCCAAAGAACTGATTGATATGCTGGAAACATTGCAGAAGGTCGATGTGGGACTACTTGTGGCATTTCCAAATTATGAAGACCGTAAACGCCATCTTGAATGGTACAAAACGAAATTAGAGGAGGGAAAATAAGATGTTTTATGTGAAGGAACAGCTGAACGATGCAATGGAGGTTTCTGTTGAAATTAATGATGAGAATGTATTTTGCCGCTGTCCGCGCTGCGGCTCTGAGGTGCAGGTGGATTTGGCAGAGGTGTTTGCCGATGGCGAGATTGACTTGTTTGGTACAGCCGTAATGTGCCAGGAATGTAGTAAAAAATTGATGGGAGGTAATGGTTGTGGGTGTGAGCAGGTATAACAGCGAAGGCTATCCTGATCCAACCACTCACGGCGCGTTATCCAATATCGAACAGAAAACGAAGGCGTTAAGAGCATATAGACCGCTGGTATATATATGCTCACGCTTTTCTGGAGATGTTACCGGAAACATTGCAAATGCACGAAGGTACAGTCGCTATGCTGTGGAGCAGGGATATATTCCCCTTGCTCCGCATTTGCTGTTTCCGCAGTTCCTTAATGATAACGATATAAGGTCACGGGAGCTAGGACTGCACTTTGGCAATGTGCTGATGAGTCACTGCTGTGAGGTATGGGTTTTCGGAGAAGTTATCTCAGCCGGAATGGATGCTGAAATCAGAAGAGCCAAAAGGAAAAATTACAGACTACGGTATTTTAGCGGTGATTTGAAGGAGGTAAGCAAAAATGCGTGATTTAAGTATTGCCTATGGCAACAGCAGGACGGCAAGGTTCTGGTCGAATAAAACCATAAAATTTGAGGAACTATGCGACAGACTTAATACCCCAATCTATACCTCTGAAACAGCGGAGGAATACCCTAAACTTCCAAAAAGTCAGCGAGATGATATTAAGGATAAGGGCGGCTTTGTGGCAGGGCATTTGAGTGGCAATCGCAGGCAGGCAAATAAGGTGGTTTGCCGTTCCATGCTAGTTTATGACCTTGATAGTATCGAGTCAGAATTCTTAAAGAACATTGGTAGTAAAATCCATAATAAGGGCTGTTATTACACTACCCACAGCCATATGCCGGAAAAACCGAGAGCGAGGATGATTATCCCGGTCAGCCGAGATATGACACCCGATGAGTTCAATGCGGCGGCCAGATACTATGCACAGGATAACGGATTCATTAGTATGCTTGACCCTTGCTCTTTTTCTCCCCATCAGCTAATGTACTGGCCTACCTGTCCTTCTAATGGAGAATATCTGTTTGACACCTTTGAGGGGGATTGGCTTGAACCGGATGAGATTTTTGCAAAGCATCTTAATTGGAGAGACTGTTCACTTCTTCCAACTACACCGAAGGAAAGCAAAGTCTCTGATCATAAAGTACAGCAGCAGAAAGACCCTCTTGAAAAGGATGGTGTGGTCGGAGCAGTTTGCCGAGCCTATACGGTTCAAGAGATTATGGATACTTATCTTTCTGATGTCTATGCTCCTACAGCGGATGGCTCAGGCAGATATGACTACGTTCCTGGCGAAGGTTCTGCAGGCGTTGTTATCTATGAGGATAAGTTTGTCTACAGCCATCATGCTACAGATCCTGCCGGGGGTAAGCTGTGCAATGCCTTTGATTTGATTCGAATCCATAAATTTGCCGACTTGGATGAGAAGCAATCTTATGCCGCGGCAGTGGAATTCTTGCTAAAAGATGAACGTGTGGGAGCGCAGCTGTTAAAGGAAAAGCAGGAAAAGGCCAAACAGGAATTTGAGGACTGGACACAGGGACTGCAGCGAGACAAGAACGGGAATGTTTGTAATACCCTACGAAATCTTACGCTGATTCTTGAAAATGATGAAAAACTGCAGGATATCGTATTTAATCAGCAGCTTGACGGAATGGAAATAAAAGGCAGTGTGCCTTGGAAGCATCCTGCTAAATATTGGAGAGATGCTGATGATGCACAGCTAATCAGCTATATTGATACGAACTATGGAACTTTTTCTGAAAGAAATTATAAGATTGCGGTGGCAAAGGTGACGGATGACCGTTCCTACCATCCTATTCGTGAGTTCCTCCATGCCTTGCCGGACTGGGATGGCATTAAGAGGGCGGAAACAGTGCTGATTGACTATCTTGGTGCTGCTGATAATAAATACGTTCGTGCAGTAACTAAAAAATCGTTATGTGCGGCTGTAAAAAGAGTGTTAGATCCCGGATGTAAATTCGATACGATGATTGTGTTAAACGGCCCGCAGGGTATTGGAAAAAGTACGCTTATCGCACTCCTGGGCGGTGAGTGGTTTTCTGATTCTCTAAGTCTTAGTGACACAAAGGACAAGACTGCTGCAGAGAAGCTCCAGGGTTATTGGATTTTAGAAATAGGGGAATTGGCGGGACTTCGCAAGGCTGAGGTTGAAACATTGCGTTCTTTTATATCAAGGCAGAATGATATTTATAGAGCGGCTTTTGGTAAGAGACCAACACCACATCCCCGACAATGTGTTTTTATTGGGACGACAAATGCAGAGTCAGGATATCTTCGCGATACAACGGGAAACAGACGGTTCTGGCCGGTCAAGACTCCAGGCAGCGGGCGAAAGCATTCATGGGAATTACTGGAACAAGATGTGAAGCAGATCTGGGCAGAAGCTTTGGAACTTGTAAAGGCAGGAGAAAAACTTTATTTGACACCGGAAGAGGATATACTCGCTAAGGAGGAGCAACGTTCCGCTATGGAGTCTGATGAACGTGAGGGACTGGTGCGTGAGTATCTTGATACACAGCTTCCTGATAACTGGGATGCTATGGATTTGTTCGAACGCAGGAATTTCCTAAGCGGAAACGAGCTGGGAGAAATTGGAAGGAAGGGAAATGTTAGAAGAATAAAGGTCAGCAGCATGGAGATCTGGTGTGAGTGCTTTGGCAAAGAGAGAGCTAATATTGGCCGTGCTGACTCCAACGCAATTACGGCAATCTTGATTAAACTCGAGTGGAAACGTCTGCCGAATAAAATCAGGATGCAGTTATATGGGCCACAGTATATTTTTGTTCCCAAGAGTGTTCCTAATGATGTTCCTGAAAAATGATGATTTTAGGAACTGTTCCCGGCTTGCGATTATGTTCCTAAAATGAGGGGTAGGAACAAAGTTAGGAACACTTCAAGGGCGCGGGCGGTAGCCAACTTTACTGCTTTTGTACCTGTGTTCCTAATAATTATAATAATAATAAAATATTTATAATAAATAGGAGATTACCTCAAGTGCGCACATATTCGCGCGCATAGGGATTTTTAGGTAATGGGAACAGGAGAAAACATGAGAGAAAAAGTAATTGAACAGAAACTTTTAACAGCTGTTAAGAAATATGGCGGGATATGTCCTAAGTTTACTTCACCCGGCCTCGATGGAATGCCAGACCGTTTAGTGCTCTTACCTTTTGGCAGATTTGCTTTTGTGGAAGTAAAAGCACCTGGAAAAAAGCCAAGGCCATTGCAGCTGGCAAGGCATGGAATGTTAGAAAAACTTGGATACAGAGTATATGTACTGGATGACGTGAAGCAGATTGAAAGAGTGGTTTGTGAGATTGGAGATGATGCCTAATGAAGTTCATTCCACACGATTATCAGAAATATGCGATTGACTATATTGAAAACCATGAAATAACTGCGTTGTTGTTGGATATGGGCTTAGGTTAGGAAAAACTTCAACCACACTTACGGCTATCAATAATTTACTGTTTGACAGCTTCGAGGTGCATAAGGTTCTAGTTATCGCACCGTTGCGTGTGGCTTCAGTGACGTGGGGTGCTGAAATTGGGAAATGGGAACATCTGCATCTGCTGAAATATTCCGTGGCAGTGGGTACAGAAGCTGAAAGGCTGTCAGCACTGAAAGCACAGGCGGATATTTACATCATCAACCGTGAGAATGTGCAGTGGCTGATTGAAAAGAGTGGAGTGCCATTTGATTTTGATATGGTAGTGGTGGATGAGCTTTCGTCCTTTAAAAATTATCAGTCCAAGCGGTTTAAGGCGTTGATGAAAGCGAGGCCAAAGGTAAAAAGAATGGTGGGTCTGACAGGCACTCCTTCCAGTAATGGCCTTATGGATTTATTTGCAGAGTTTAAATTGCTGGATATGGGCGCAAGACTTGGCAGATTCATTGGTCAATACCGAACAGACTACTTCTCCCCGGATAAGAGGAATGGGCAGATTATTTACAGTTACAAGCCGCTGCCCAATGCAGAGCAGCAGATTTATGACAAGATTTCAGATATAACGATTTCTATGAAATCCACTGACCATCTGAAAATGCCGGAGCTGATCAGCACACAGCTTGAGGTGGAATTGTCGGAATCAGAAAAGAAAAAATATGAGGAGCTAAAAAGAGACCTTGTACTGGCAATGCCGGATGGAGAGATAACAGCGGCCAATGCCGCATCCCTTACCGGTAAGCTGTCCCAGATGGCAAACGGAGCTGTTTATTCCGATGAGGAGAGCATCTTAGAAATACATCAAAGAAAGCTTGATGCACTGGAAGATATTATCGAGGCTGCAAACGGGAAGCCTATTCTTGTGGCATATTGGTACAAACACGATGCAGAGCGTATCACAAAACTGCTGAATAGGCTGAAAGTGCAATATGCAAAAATATCTTCTCCCAGCAGTATTGAGGGATGGAACAAGGGAGAGTTTGCCGTGGGACTTATCCATCCGGCATCAGCTGGTCACGGACTGAACTTACAGCAAGGCGGTTCTGCCCTAGTGTGGTTTGGTATTACCTGGTCACTGGAATTATATCAGCAGACCAATGCCAGACTATGGAGGCAGGGGCAGACGGCAGAAACTGTGGTAATTACCCATATCATAACCAAAGGCACCATTGATGAAAGAATTATAAAGGCACTGAAAATGAAGGATACTTCCCAGTCTGCCTTGATTGATGCCGTAAAAGCAAATCTATGAAAATCAGAGTCAATCCAAGCCAATCCGAGAGGAATAAAAATTATCGGAGGTAAGGATATGAGCATTATTTGGAAGTACTTAGACAAGCGGTCTGCAGCAGTGGATGCCTTAAAAGATTATGACAGCATGGCATTCATCATTACGAATACAAGCAATGAAATAAAAAATACCCACGATAAGATGTGCGCAATACGCAGTCCACAGTTTGATGGAATGCCAAGGACACACAATCCGCAGGCGGGCGAAGAAAGTGTTTTAAAGGGGATTGAGGAAATAGATGTTTTGCAGGAGCGGTACAGGCAGGCGATGGAATACATGGAATGGTTCAAGCCTGCATGGGAAGAACTGAGCAGCGATGAGCGATACGTTCTTGAAACATTTTATCGCGATGATGATTGTCAGATAGGGGCCGTTTATGAAATATGCCGCCAGCTTAATGTTGAGCGTTCCACCGCATATAACCGGAAGAACAGGGCACTGGCAAAGCTTGCGGTTTTACTGTATGGTAAGTAAGAGGTAATTTCGTGGACACATTTATAGTCTGAACATGATATACTAGTATTGTGAAAAGTGAAGAATAAAAGCGAGCCTTGTGGGAGCAATCCTGCAGGGCTTTTCTTATGCCAAAGATAATATTTGTGACGTAAACAGTCTAAACAACTAGAACGAGGTGAGGCGATGCCAAGAAAACCTAAAAGACCGTGTTCCCACCCAGGATGTCCCAGTTTAACAGAGGGTCGGTTTTGCGAACAGCATCAGAAAGAAGAAAATAAACGCTACGAGAAGTACGACAGGAATCCTGCTGTACGCCGTAGATATGGACGTGCGTGGAAAAGAATCCGTGACAGTTATGCCGCAGAGCATCCTTTGTGTGAGGAGTGCTTAACAAAGGGCAGGTACGCTAGGACTGAGGAAATACACCATAAACTTCCGTTAGCTCAAGGCGGGACGCATGAGCGGAAGAATCTTATAGCTTTGTGTAAAGCGTGTCATGCAAGGATTCATGCACAAAATGGTGACCGCTGGCACTGATGAAGGTGCAGGGAGGGGGAGGTCAAATCTCAAAACTCTTGTACGGGAGGAACGGGCGGGGGGCTTCACGCACAAAAAAAGCGGTTCAAACGGGGGATTAACCCTAAAAGATAGATTGAGGAGAATAAGAGATGGCAAGAGATGGTACAAACCGTGGTGGCAGAAGAGTCAGAGCGGGTGATAAGCCGGCAGGAGCTGCTGAGAAAATACAAAACGGGAAAACGGTAAAGATTCTGGCCAATGATATTCCGGTTCTAAAAACTACGGAGCTTGCAGCCGTGGATTTGCCGGAAGGGGCGGTGCTTGATGGTGCAGATATGCCAAAGCCCAGCGATTATTTATCGGCGAGGCAGAAAAATGGTGTTCCCTTAGGCGCTGCTGAAATATATAAAGAAACCTGGCTATGGCTGAAAGAGCGAAATTGTGAAAGATTAGTCAATCCAAGGCTTATAGAAACTTATTCACAGGCTATGGCAAGATATATTCAGTGTGAAGAGGCAACAAGTACATACGGCTTATTGGGGAAGCATCCAACGACCGGTGGGGTAATGACCTCGCCTTTTGTACAGATGTCCCAACAATATCAGAAAAGCGCTAACCTTATTTGGTATGAAATTTATGATATCGTGAAACAGAATTGCACCGAGGTGTTTGAAGATAATGCCACTGATACTATGGAGCTGTTACTTAGGGCGAGGAGAAAATAATGAACAAGGAATTTCATAAGTTTATGAAAACACTCAAAGCTGCTAGAGAGTATCTTACTCGCCAGCAGCTTTTGACTTTTAAAGGTCAGGCACTTGCGGGAGATGTTGAAGGCGCAAGAAAAGGTCTGATAAAAGTAATTGAAAGGAGAGCAGCTTAATGGCACGGACAACAACACAGATGGAGCTAATACCCATTGATAAATTAATACCTTATGTAAATAATGCTAGGACTCATTCACCGGGACAGATTAAGAAATTACGCTCAAGTCTGCGTGAATTCGGCTTTATCAATCCGGTCATTATTGACAGGGAATACAATGTGATTGCAGGCCATGGACGCATACTTGCGGCAAATGCAGAAGGAATCAGGCAAGTTCCTAGTGTATTTGTAGATTACCTTACCCCGGCACAGAAGAAAGCATATATTCTTGCTGACAACCGTATGGCCATGGACGCTGGATGGGATGAAGAACTTTTAAGGGTGGAGATTGAAGCCCTGCAGGGTACTGATTTTGATATCAGTTTAACAGGGTTTGATGAAAAAGACATAGCTGAATTGTTTGCAGGTGAAGACGGTGATACACAGGAGGATGATTTCAATGTGGATGAAGAGCTTAAGAAGCCGCCGGTTTCTAAAAGCGGTGATATTTGGCTGCTTGGTAATCACCGCCTAGTTTGTGGGGACAGCACTAAGGAAGAACCATATGTAACTCTTATGGGTGGAAAGAAAGCTAATCTTGTAGTAACCGACCCTCCTTACAACGTTAACTATGAAGGCAGCGCCGGGAAGATAAAGAATGACAATATGGAGAACGGAAAGTTCTATCAATTCCTATTCGATGCGTTTCTAAACATGGAAAAGGTAATGGCGGATGATGCAAGCATTTATGTATTCCATGCCGACACAGAAGGACTGAATTTCAGAAAGGCTTTTTCGGATGCAGGCTTTTACCTGTCCGGAACGTGTATCTGGAAGAAGCAGAGCCTTGTGCTTGGCAGAAGCCCCTACCAATGGCAGCATGAGCCATGTCTTTACGGTTGGAAGAAGAAAGGCAAGCATCAGTGGTATTCCGATAGGAAGCAGACTACCATTTGGGAATTTGATAAGCCGAAAAAAAACGGTGACCATCCGACCATGAAGCCAATTCCCCTGATTGCCCATCCGGTTAAGAACTCCAGTATGAGTAACTGCATTGTTCTTGATCCTTTTGGCGGCAGTGGCAGCACCTTAATCGCCTGCGAACAGCTTGGCAGAATCTGTTACACCCTGGAGCTTGATGAGAAGTACTGTGATGTTATCGTAAAACGCTACATTGAGCAGGTCGGCTCTGCGGATACAGTATCCGTTGTTCGTGACGGCAAGACCATCCGTTTTGAGAATTTAGAGGTCAGTGCCAATGGAGAATAATAATTTAACATTAGGGAGTCTCTTTGATGGTTCAGGAGGTTTTCCTTTAGGTGGCTTGATTTCCGGTATTATTCCTTTGTGGGCATCGGAAGTTGAGCCTTTCCCTATTTGTGTGACCAGTAAACGGCTACCGCAAGTAAAGCACTATGGGGATGTAAGTAAAATAAATGGCGGAGAAATTGAACCTGTGGATATTATCACCTTTGGAAGCCCCTGCCAGGATATGTCGGTGGCGGGTAAGCGAAGTGGATTAGATGGTGAACGTTCTAGTCTGTTTTATCAGGCGGTGCGAATCGTAAAAGAAATGAGGTGTAAGACAAATGGCAAATATCCAAGATTTGTGGTCTGGGAAAACGTCCCGGGGGCATTCTCCTCAAACAAAGGGGAAGACTTCAAAGCGGTTCTTGAATCACTCTGTAAAATTAAAACAGAAGATGCTTCTGTTCCTAAAACAGAAAAAGGTAAATGGGAAAAGGCAGGACTTATCTTGGCAGAAGATTTCTCCCTTGCATGGCGAGTTCTCGATGCTCAATATTTCGGAGTCCCCCAAAGAAGAAGACGCATCTATCTTGTCGCAGATTTTGATGGCGAATGTGCCGGAAAAATATTATTTGAGTCAGAAGGCTTGTCAGGGTATTCTTCGCCGGGCATCTGCTCGTGGAAAGGAATTGCCGGAGCTGTTGAAGGTGGCACTGGAACAGCAGGCACAATCTGCTTAAATGACCAGGGCGGAGAGAGAATGGATGTAACTAGAGATAGAACAGCTACTCTTAGGGCAAAATCCAATCACCCGCCGCTCGTATTTGAAAATCATAGCCAGGACACACGATATGTTGGTCCTATAGATAAAGCACAAACCGTGCTTGCTACTTATGGAACTGGTGGTAATAATCAACCGTTTGTTATGGAAACACCAAAAACACTTAAAATACGCAGTGGCTGCGAGGGAGGCGGCAAAGGTGCTTTAGTACAAGAAAATATGTCTGCCACCTTAGGGTGTAATAATGACCAGACCGTATTTATCCCCAAGGCTTATGGGATATGCTCAGATGGCAGCAATTCCATGAAATCTCCTAATCCACAAAGTGGTGTATATGAAGCAGATACGGCTCGCACCTTAGATGGTAATGGAGGAAATCCTGCTTGCAATCAAGGTGGGGTAGCTGTTGTCGAAAATACAAGAGCATTCCATGTGAATCAGCGGGATGAGGTTATTGACCTTAAAGGGAAATCAGGTGCTTTGATGGCGAGCCAAAGCCAGCAAATGCAGACATTTGTGTTGCAAGGCTCAATGATAGGCAGAAAAGAAGAAAATGGACCGCAAGGCAATGGAGTTAATAAAGAAGTTAGTTTTACTTTAAATACCACGGACAAACACGCAGTAGCATATGGAATTGATCGGGCGGCCTTTAACCAGGGAGAAAATGCTAGGTTTGGCTTTTGCGTGGAAGAAGAGATAGAGCCAACTATACTGGCAAGAGGACCGGGAGCTGTGGCTCATCCGACTTATTCCATGACTACAGGTAGTTTTATGCAGACTAACGAAGAAAAAGCACCGACACTTGCTGCCAGGGATTATAAAGCACCCCCTGTGGTAAATGAAAACAGGTACGTTGTGCGTAGGCTAACCCCAACAGAATGTGCCAGACTGCAGGGATTCCCAGATTGGTGGTGTAGTGACCTTGGTATAGAAGAACCGACTGAGGAAGAAATCAAATGGTGGAGCGATGTATTTGAAACACAGCGTCATATTATGGGTACTTCTTCAAAGCCAAAGACAGAAAAGCAGATTATAAAATGGCTTAAAAAACCTCATTCTGATTCAGCTGAGTATAAGATGTGGGGTAATGGAGTGGCACTTCCTTGTGTTTGTTTTGTGTTAGCGGGCATTGTCTGGGCTGCTGAAAACAATTAAGTATACAATATCTTTCACATTGTTTGCTTGCTATTATGTGGCTTTAGAGTGATATATGTAGTACCAAAACAAAAGGAGGAACTACATTATGAAAATTGTTTACAACATCACAGACAGAAAGCCATTGATAAAGGCTCTGGAAGAAATCACGGGTGCAAAGGCAGTCTATATGAAAACACCGACCTACGCATACACGGTGGATTATTTTACCGTAACTCGTGAAGGCAACCTTACCTTCAACGATATGGCAGACAGCGAGGAAATAGAGCAAGTGCTGGAGCAGCTTGACCAGAGAGGTTTCCACTGTGAGAGTTCCGAATACGATGAACCACAGCCGGAAATCGCCTGTGAGGAGCCTTTGGAAGACTGCCTGCCTGCATACGAAGTGCAGGACACCGAGCCACAGAACGAAACAGTGGGGCTTACAGTGGCAATGCCGCTTGATAAGGTATCGGCAGGCAACCTTACAAACCTCTTAGACGCCAAGGGAAGTCTTATCAAGAAAGCACTGGGAATCAGCGAACTTCCGATTGAAATTACGGAGGAGCAGATTTCATTCCCTTGGTTCGAGGGTGGTTTGGACGCTGAGAATGTCAAAGCCTATACTGATTTCATTGCGGCTCTTTGCAAAATGAGCCGAGAGCAAAAACGCATATCAAACACCAAAAAGTATGTGGAGAATGAAAAGTATGCCTTCCGCTGCCTGCTCCTGCGCTTAGGATTTGTAGGAGAAGAATACAAAAGGGATAGAAAAATCCTGCTGAAAAATCTTACGGGCAGCAATCTTTGAATATGTCCGAGGGCTGGGAAAGATCTTT